>OLOH01000433.1_pt1 | contig 31051 bp, 38 predicted proteins | sample 1673221 | NCBI WGS metagenome assembly OLOH01 (sample SAMEA3136767, study PRJEB25190) | human gut metagenome
CTTGATAAAGTATATAAAGGCACTTATAAGAATTTGAATAAACCTGTTCCTGTCGAAGATTTATGGGATATGTGGCGAAAGAAAATGTCATTTCTTCGTAAAGTACACGAGTTTAATACTCGTAAAGGTAAAAAAATCGAAGGTGCAGCGTTAATTACATATGATCTTGCTATTATATTGTCTAAATATGATGGTTATTTGAAATGGAAAGAAGAACAGGCATTGGCTAAAACAGGTAAAAGCGAAGAACAAGTTAATATAGATTATGAAAAAATGGCAACATCAAAGTCTCCCAAAGAACGTGATAAAAATAATGACAGCCTTGATATTGACAGTATCATTGATGAAATTTAGGTAGGTGACAAACATGGATATTATAACAAACGTTCCTACCGAAGTTCTATTTGTGGGTTGTATTTACAAACAGCCTGATTTGCTGGTAAATTACGGACAATATATCCGTAGTAAATACGATTTTTCAGATGAAGTCACTCGTTTTTTTTACGATTCAGCTGAAATAATCTACAAAACAAGAACACAAACCTTCAATAAAACTACTATTTTAACCTATTTTTCAGAAGAGCCTGAAAGACTTTCTTTGTATAAAAAGTATGGTGGTTGGAAAACTCTTGACAGTTGGATGAAAATTGCTATAACTGATGACATTGGCAAGTATCAGGAAATCATTAAAAAGTATTCTTTATTAAGAGAGTATCAAAGGAATGGCTTTGATATTACAAAAATTGTAGAGCATAAGAAGTTTGAACAGTTTTCGGCTTCAGACATATACAGATTAATTAGAGGTAAGGCAGATAGAATACATACGGTGATCTTGACAAATCAAGAAGCCGAAATTCTGAATAGTCATATTAAGCAATCGCTTATTGCGTGTATGGAAAAGCCTGATTTGGGTGTATCACTTCCCTTTCCTATTCTAAATGACATATTTAGAGGTTGCAAACTAGGCTCGACAATGGCTATTGGTATGCTTTCTAACGCAGGAAAATCACGATTTATGACAAAAATCATTGCATATTTAACGCTTGTAAAGCATGAAAGAGTCTTTGTTATGCTTAACGAGATGGGTGTTGACGATCTTAGAAAGTGTCTGATAACAACGTGTATAAACAATGTTGAGTTTCAAAAGTTACACGGCATCAAATTAAAGAAGCCTGAAAAGGAATTGACACTTGGTTTGTATAAGGATAAGTCAGGTGAGTACATATATCAGGAAACAGACGATTGGGGAGAGCCAACAGAAACCTTGCAAGAGTACATTCAAAGGGTCGCTGAAAATTCAGAGGAATATGTAAAAATAATGAAAATTGCTGAATGGATTGAAACAGAAACTAATGAACTTATTCTCGTTAAAGATATGGCTGGCGGTTATGATGACAAAACGCTTGAATTTGAAATAAGAAAAGCTAATCTAACTCATGGTGCGAAATACTTCTTTTACGATACCTGCAAGCAAGACACACAAGCCACAGGAGATTGGGCAGCTTTAAAAGCAACAGTAACAAAACTCACTGATTTAGCAAAGCAACTAAATATGTTTGGTTATCTCTCAATTCAGCTTACAGACGATACGGAGTTTTGTAAGCCTGACGAACTAAACTCAAATAATATTGCTAATGCAAAACAGCTAAAGCATATTATTTGGACGATGACACTGTTTAAAGAAATTTCTGTTGGTGACTTTCATAAATATCGCTATGTTCAGCATGATGCCGAATGGGGCAAAGATGTTGAATGTGAACTTAAAGTTGGCAAGAGGTATTATGTGGGCAATGTAGACAAAAACAGATTTGGTTGCAAAAAGAAAGTTGTATTTGAAGTTGACCTAGATTTGAACACTTGGTATGAAGTCGGAGAATTAAGAAGAAAGTGAGGATAAAATGGATATTTCTGTCCTCAAAGAAAAGATACTAGAGAACAATTATGTTCCTGTCATACTTGACGAAATAGGTTGTCACCATATTTCCTGTAAAGCAGGTTATGTTCAGTGTGGCAATCCTGATGGCGATAATCAAGGGGCGATCACTGTTTATCTCAATGAAGGTCTTTTAACAGTTGACTACACACGAGAAATACATAGCAACTCGGGTTCAAACAAAATAGATATTTTTGACCTTGTGCAATTTTTTTGCAGTTGTACATTTTACGAAGCTGTTCGTAAAGTTTGTAATTGGTGCGATATTAACTATTATAAAGACGAATATAACGATTTGCCTGAAAGCTTAAAGTTCACGAAATTTATTTCTGAAATGGCAGATGACGAGTCTAATTACGAAGAAATGCAACCTTTAAAGCCCATTAAGGAAAATGTTCTATCATACTACTTCCCTGCCGTAAATGATTATTTCTTGAAAGATAATATCTCATATGATACTCAAATGCTGTTTGAAATAGGTTATGACGATGTTTCCAATCGAATTACAATTCCTGTAAGAGATGAAATGGGAACATTAGTCGGTGTTAAGGGTAGGCTATTTTTAAAGCAAGAAGAAATGACAGAAGAAGAGCAAAGAGTTAAGTATATATATTTGGAGCGTTGTAACAGAGCTAGAATATTATATGGACTTTATTTATCCGAAAAATATATAGCTCGGACAGGCTACGTTTATGTGGTGGAAGCTGAAAAAGGTGTTATGCAACTTTGGAATATGGGAATAAAGAATTGTGTAGCAACTTGTGGCAAGAAAATAAGCCAATATCAAATAAATATGCTGACAAGGTTGAGTTCTCATATTATATTTTGCTTTGATAAAGACGTAACCATAGACGAGTTAAACGATATAGCTGACAAATTTCTGGATTGTATTCAAATCAGTGCTATTGTTGATACTGAAAATTTACTGGAAGAAAAAGAAAGTCCAACAGATAATCCCGATAAGTTTAAACAGTTGATTGCCAAATATACGCAAGTTATAAAGAATGGGAAGTGAAACAACAAAACATGAATTATAAAATAATAGGTAATAATGATTATTGCCATATTCCAATATCTATTTTTACTAATAGAGGAATAACTAACGTTAGTGAATACACTCATTTAACCGATGATGTATTAATTTCTTATGACAATCTTGACAATATTAATGAAGCGGTTCAAATGTTAGATAAACACATTAAAAGCAATAGTAAAATAGCGATTATTGTTGATTGTGATGTTGACGGTCAGTGCAGTGCTGCTATGATGTATTCTTATTTGAAAAGGCTAAATAAAGAAATTGATATTACATATCTAATACATTCTGGAAAACAACATGGTATTTCTTCTGAGATAGAAATACCTGAAGGCACAAAATTGTTGATTGTTCCCGATGCAGGGAGCAATGATACTGAACAATGCAAGCAGTTGACAGAACAAGGTATTGATATACTTGTTCTCGATCACCACGATATCGAAAAAGCAAACCCATATGCAGTTATAGTAAATAACCAAGCTAGTTCAAAATACTCTAATAAAGAATTATGTGGTGCAGGAGTGGTCTATAAATTTTTACAATCACTTGATGATTATTATTGGAACGACTATGCCGATGACTACCTTGACCTTGTATCACTAGCTAATATATCGGATCTCGTGGATTTGCGTTCTTTTGAAACAAAAAGATTGATTGATAAAGGTCTTTATAACATCACAAATAAATGCTTTGAAGAATTTATTAATGCTCAAAATTATTCCATGAAAGGCAAGGTCAATCCTCATACTATTGCATTTTGCATTACTTCCCTGATAAATGCAATGTGTAGGGTCGGTGATATGGAAGAAAAGGACTTACTTTTCAGAGCATTTATCGAGCAGGACGAAGAATTTGAATACAAAAAACGTGGCGAAACTGAAACTACAAAAGAAAATATTTATCAAAGAGTTGTAAGACTCTGTAAAAACGCTAAATCAAGACAGGATAATCAAGTGAAAAAGTTACTTCCTACGTTAAGGAAAAGCATAACTAATGACAAAAATACAGTTTTATTCTTAAAGGGCAACAATATCTCAAGTGTATTTTCTGGATTAATAGCCATGAAAATGGCTAGTTATGCGAAAAAACCTTGTTTGATACTCCGTAAAGATGAAGAAAGTAATGTATATAGAGGGTCTGCTAGAAACTTTGATAACAGCTATGTGCCAGATTTAAAGGCTGAGTTACTTAAAACAGGTCTGTTTAATTGGTGTCAGGGTCACGCAAATGCTTTCGGTTTTGAGATAAAAGCTGAGAACGTGGCTGAAGCAATTAAAGTTTTAAATAAAAATATTGATTCAGACAATCCTTTACCAATAGATTTCTGTTTTGATTATGGCGAATTTAATATTGGAATGATTTCCGATGTTACATCATTGGAGAATTGTTACGGTACAGGGATTAAAGAGCCTTTATTTGTCATTAATAATATAGTTTTGGAGCATAGTCAAGGCGTTATCATGGGTAAAAATGAAGATACATGGAAATTCATTACTGATGATAACATTGCAATTATCAAGTTCTGCAACTCTAGTGACGATAAAGTATTAGACTTTTTGAATGGATATGATGATGAAATTTGTATTAATGCTCTATGTCAATTAAATGTTTCTGAGTACAAGGGTGTAATTACTCCACAAATAGTTATTTTGAAATATGAGGAGATTGAAAGGTAATGTACAGTTCTTTGCATAACCATACAATGTACTCGTTATTGGACGGCTATGGTACACCAAAAGAAATGCTTGAACAATGCCGAAAAGTCGGTATTAAAGCATACGCAGTTACGGAACATGGCAACCAATATTCATGGATATATTTCGATCAACTATCTAAAGAATATCCTGATATTAAGCTGATATATGGCGTAGAGCTGTATGAGTGCTTCGATACTGCCATAAAAGATAAAAACAATAAGTATTTCCATCTTATCGCTCTCGCAAAAAATGAGAACGGCAGAAAGGCTTTAAATAAAATTATCACTAAGTCAAATCTTGAAAATTTTTATTTTAAGCCTAGAGTACAGATTTCAGATATTGCTCCGTATGCAGAAGATTTAATTATTTGTTCTGCTTGTTTGGCTTCAAAATTAGCTAAAGAAAGTGATTTTAATATTTGTGTTAAGTATATCGAAGAATACAAATCGGCATTTCCTAATTTCTATTTGGAAATGCAATCTCACAAATCAGAGGAGCAGGCTAATTACAATAAAAAGATTTTGAAACTATCTGAGGTAACAAACACTCCATACATAATTACTACAGATAGCCATGCAGCCACAAAGGAAGATTTATATTATCAGGGTAGGCACGTTCAGATAGCTCACGACACTGAAACAATGTCTGAAAGCTACGAAGGTTGTTATCTGCAAAGTGAAGAAGAAATTCATACAACCATGGATAAACAAATTGGGGTAAATAATGTTACAAAAGGTTTAAATCAGACTGATATTTTGGCTGATATGATAGAAGAAGTACATATGCCTTTTCAAGACCCACAGTTGCCAACATACCCCCTACCAAGTGGATATGACTCTAATAATGAATTTCTTTTACATCTTATTGACGAGGGGTGGAAAACTAGAAATTTTGACAAGCTTTCTAAAGAAGAACAGAAGATAATGAAAGATCGACTAGACTATGAAATGAACATTATTCATCAAATGAATTTTGACGGTTATTTCATTATTGTATGGGACTTTATAAATTATGCGAAAACTCATGGGGTTAAAATAGGTTCAGGACGTGGTTCTGGAGCAGGAAGTCTTGTATGCTATACAATAGGTATAACTGATCTTAACCCTATTAAATATGGATTGATTTTTGAAAGGTTCCTTAATCCTGAGAGAGTTTCAATGCCTGATCTCGACATCGATGTTTCAGACAGACCTACAGTAATAAATTATCTCATTGATAAATATGGTGAAAATCGTGTTTGTCAGATTATAAACTTCTCGTATATAACACCTGTTGTAGCCATAAAAGATGTTGGTAAAATACAAGGTTTCAAATATAATGAAATGGATAAACTATCCAAAAAGTTTTCGTACAATACATTCCAAGAGTGTATTGACAACAACATAAACTACCTATCTGAACACCCTGAGTACAGTGAGTTACTTGACATAGCAGGCAAATTAAGTGGTAGGGTTAAAACGGTTAGCTGTCATGCAGGCGGTGTCGGTATTGTTGATACCGATATTAGCGATTATATGGCAATGAAACTAGGCTCTGACGGTGAACACGTTATTCAAGTTGATAAAAGGCTTGTCGAACAAATAGGTATCATTAAATTTGACATTTTGGGTGTGCAAACTTTAAAAATGGTGCAGGAAATTCAAAGTGATTTGCATTTATCTGAGTACGATATAAATATCAACAACCCCAAATTTGCAAATGATAGAAGTCCATTTGAACTGTTAAACAAAGCATTAACGAATGGCGTGTTTCAGGTAGAAAGTGCAGGTATGAAAGACTTGCTACTCAGACTACAAGCAACTAATATGGAAGATTTGTCGGCTGTTTTAGCATTGTATAGACCTGATTCAATGGGAGCTTTGGAGGAGTTTATCAAATGTAAACATGACCCTTCACTTGTCACTTACATACACCCTGACATGAAGCCTATTTTGGAAAGCACTTACGGCTGCATGATCTATCAGGAACAACTTTTGGATATTGTAAGAACTTTTGGTGGCAGAAGCTATGGTGGAGCTGACTTATTCCGTAAGGCGATAGGCAAAAAGAATATTGAACTTGTTAAGCAAGAGTCAGAAAAGCTGTACCAAGAAATTATTGACAATGGATATTCTCATGAAATTGCCAAAACGATTAGTGAAGAATTGAAAACTAAAGGTGGTTATTTGTTCAATAAATCACATAGTTATAGCTACGCTGTTCTATGCTTTCAAACTGCTTATTTAAAAATAAATTACCCTGTTCATTTTTTCAAAGCCTTGTTCAATTTGAATAAGGATAAGGCAGGTATGGTGAATAAATACATTGTAGACTCTAAACAGTTTGGAGTAACTGTTTTACCACCTCATATCAATAAATCGCTAGTCGATTTTTCTATTTACGATAACAATGTGCTGTTTGGTTTTTCTGCGATTACAGGCATTGGTGAGCGAATAGCCCAAGAGATTGTTACTGAGCGTGAGAAGAACGGCAAGTATAAAAACCTTCAAGACTTGTTGTCAAGAACAACGTTGACAAAAACTCAGATTATTAACTTAATGAAGTCAGGTGCAATACCTACGAAAGATAAAAAGAGTTGTTTGTTAAAGTATTTGAAGTCGTTGTATAAATCATTAGAGTATAAAGAATTGTCTAAGTTGCCAACGTATAACAAACTTATTATCGACTATGATATTGACATTGAAAAATATCGTATCGGTAATGGTAAATATGATTATGACAAAGATCTGTTACTCACTCTCGTAAATCAGAAAAAGAAAGAAAAGTTTGACCTACAGCAAGAAGATAGGCTGAAACAATTTCTTTTAATCAATAACAAATATCTTGAAAACGCTGATTTTTGGGAGTTTGAAGCATTACAGATATTTATACACAATAACCCATTTGAAGAAGCACTTCCCTATTTAACAACGGCATTTGAAGCCGTTGAGAATGATAATGATTGCGTTATTGTAGGTGTTATTTCCAGAGTACAAAAGAAAAAGGACAGAAATAAAAAACCATTTGCTTTTGTGAATATTTACTCCACTTTCGGTATCATAGAGGGTGTTCTTTGGAATAGTCAGCTTGTGCAATATGAAGATTTGGTTAAGAAAGGTTCTCAGGTTGCTATTAAGTGCAGAAAAACAGACGAAGATAAGGTTACAATACAGGCTATGCGACCATATACTGAGTGGCTTTCAGAAAGGAAGAAAAGACATGGCAGAAAAAATCTATAAATTTAAAATCGTTCCTCAACAGGAGCGATTTTATAACGAAAATAGTAATTGGGGAGTATATACTTTTATAACAACTTCTGATGACATTCCATATTTTTATGATTGTTATGACGATCCCTTTGGCGACAAGCCAAGGCTGTTAAAAGGTAGTACATTGGCAGGTAAAATGCAACGCTTGACAATCGGTGTCGAGTACAATGCCGAAGTCACTTGCTCCTTTAATAGCAAATATAATTCGTATCAGTATACACCAATTTCTATTACTGCAAATGTGCCTAAGACAGAAGAACAACAAATAGCATATTTGAAAACTCAGGTCACAGAACTGCAAGCAAAAAACATCTTAGCTGTCTACCCAAATGTAATTGATGATGTTATTCATAACAGAGAAATTGATTTTACAAAAATCAAGGGTATAGGCGAAAAGAGTTGGAATAGGATAAAAGATAATATATTGAATAACTATGTTATTTCAGATATCCTTATTATGCTTCAGCCGTTGGGTGTAACATATGCCATGATAAGTAAATTGATTTCTAATGAACCTAATCCTCAATTATTGAAGGAAAAGTTACTTGACAATCCTTACATCATGACAGAAATTCGTGGCTTGGGCTTTAAGAGAGTCGACGATTTGGCGTTGAAGTTAAATCCAGATATCAGGATATCAACCAAAAGAGTTGTGGCATTTGTTAAGTATTATCTTGAGAGTGTTGGGAACAATGACGGTCATTCATATGTGCTAGAGTCTGTATTAGACAGTGCAATAAGAGATAACATAAACGATTGTTATGAAATGTACGAGAGCTTTAAATCCACACAAAAGCAACATGAGATATTTCTACATTTTGAAGAAAATAAGGTAGGGCTATTACGCCAATATAAAACTGAAATATCTATTTTGGATATTCTAAAAAATCTCAATGAACAAGAAACAGACTATAAGATTAACATTGAAAAGGGTATCTCAGAAGCAGAAAGAGAACAAGGTTTTTGCTATACAGACGAACAAAAACAAGAGATATATAAGGCTTGTGGCAGTTCTGTAGTGCTTATAACAGGTAGAGCAGGAACAGGTAAAAGCTCAATTTTAAGAGGACTCACAAAGATATATAAAAGCTATTCTATATCAGCTTGTGCTTTATCTGCTAAAGCTGCGATCAGGATAACTGAGGCAACAGGTTTGTTCGCAAGTACAATTCATAGGTTGCTTGGTTTTAACAAGACAGGTTTTGTTTATAACTCTGACAACAGATTGCCTAGCGATATTATCGTACTTGATGAAGCTTCAATGGTTAATTCATCATTATTTTATAGCTTGGTTTCTGCTATAAAAGAGGGTGCAAAAGTAATTATTGTAGGTGATGACGGTCAGTTACCACCAATAGGCTGTGGCAATATCTTTCATGATTTGCTTAATTGTAATGTATTCACTTGTTGTAAGCTGACTAAGATTTTAAGACAGGCTCAAAAGTCAGGTATTATTTCGGACTCAGTTAAAATTAGAAATGGAGAAAACCCATTGCCCGAACCAAAACTAAAAGTTGTTACTGGCGAGCTACAAGACATGACCTATATGTTTAGAGAGAGCCGTGAAGGTATGCGTGAATTGGCTATTAAATTGTATACAATGGCAGCTAAGAAAGACGGCTATGATGAAACGATTATTTTGACACCTTGTAAAAAGGACAGGATAAATAGCTCTTTTGAAATTAACTCTATTTTACAAGATATGATAATTCCACCCGATACTGCACCTGAGATCAGGTATGGTAATAAGACATTTCGTCTTGGGTCGAAAGTTATTCAAAGAACGAATGACTATGATAGAAATGTTTTCAATGGAGAAATGGGTTATATTACAAAAATTGAACAGACAATTAAAGACGGTAAGAAGCAGAATGTTGTTACAATTAAATTTGCCGACAAGGAAATTGATTTCTTACAAAATGATTTAAGTAGTATTGAGTTGGCTTACTGTCTGACTTGCCATTTAACGCAAGGTAGTGGCTTTAAGAATGTTATTGTGCTGATCGACAACACTCATTACAAGTTGCTTGACCGCTGTATGCTGTATACTGCGATTACCAGAGCTAAAACCAAATGTGCATTGATTGCCGAGCCTAGTGCTTTTCAGAGGTGCTTGAAAATGCAGGCTTCACAAAGAAATACTTGGTTAAGCTTATTGGGCGGTTAATATATAATTAACAAAGTTTATCTAGCAAACTTTGTATACTTTGCCATATTGACAACTATTAATTAGTGCATTATAATATGAGTATACCATTAAACGAGTACACTTGAGTATATACCTATTATTAATTAAGTGCGTTTTATATGCACTCACTATCATTCGAGTACGCTTGTTAGAGATAGAGAGGGTGATGATATTGGCACAAAAGATAAAAGCTTTGTTTTTTAAGATAAAGAATTTTATAAAGTATAAGAGATAGGAGAAAATACTATGAAAGAAATGATATATAAAAATCATATAGAGAAAGGGTAAAATATGAACTTAATAGATGTATATTTGACAGGTGGTAAATCTATATTCGGTGGAAAAGAAAGTCCATTGGAAGCTCATGAAATTTATTGTGACAACTGTGATAACTGTTCTTTATATAAGAATAAGCAATGTTTAAATCATTGCACACCTTTTGCTTTACCACATTGTAAATTGGGAAGTGTTATAAATACTAAAGGTTATACTAGCAGAGCTAAGAAATATAGTGATTTTAAAAGTAAATACACTTCTAATGATAAATATAATTGTCTAACTTATCCGAATACTAACAATTTAGCTATTATAGGTGACACAGTTTTTATTTATTTAACATACGCTAAAGTAGCATTAAACAAAGAAACAAATAATTACTATACAATTAGGTCTAATTATATTTTTGAAAGTGACTATGTGCCTATGAATAAATTTAATACAGACCTTATTTATAACATCGCTACATTTAAGCCTAGAGCGTTACTAGGTGGAGTTATTACAGATTATAACGATAAAATAATTCCTGATTTTCTACTATCTTTAAGTAAGTTAATGCCTGCTATCTATAATGAATTTATTATTAAATATCCTGAATGGAATTTAGCTCCTAATTATATAGGAAAGGTAGCTTATGTTAATTCACTAAAATCAGGTACTAAATTTATTGAACATAATACAGAATGGCTTTACGATGGAGAATATGTAATAGCGGAGAATATGGATTTAGGATTGTCATCCCCTTGGTGGCAACATAATAATGATTCGGAAAACATTGTTAAAATAAAAGTAAATGATAAAATGACTATAACAATAACTGATAATTCCATTGTAGATGAAAATACTAAATTTAAATAATAATTATGCTTAAATAGATGAATTATGATATTTTCAATATGACACATGACATTACTGTTACAACTTTCCAGAATAATGGTTGTATTAAAGGTTACTGTTTATTCTTCGGAAATATTTGAGAAAGTTAAGGACGTTATAGAGCAACTTATAAAAAGTTGATTTTATTCAGAAAGGAAATACATATGTCAGAGTTTAAACAAACAATTACTGTTGAAACCGAAAGAAAGACTGGCGAAACTGTCATAAGAATATCCAATCCAAAATTTACAACCGATGAGCCTACGGTAAAAGGTACAATCGTTGGTGACGTGGCAAATAAATCAAGTGAACCAAAGATAACAGATGAGCAGAGAACTGTTTTGGAAGGACTTTATTTACTTGGTTACAAATACTTGGCTTGTAATTGTATTCATAATGCTTTGATGGCTTATAACACACGCCCTTGCAAATTAGAAGCAATATGGTATGGTGAAATGTATCAAATTAGTGTTAATAGCATTACAAAGATATTAGAAAATCTTTGTTCTTGGAAAGATGAAAAACCAACTTCGATTGAGTGGTTGCTAGGCAAAAAAGATAAGAATGAGTAATATAAAAGTTTTCTTTTATTGAGGTAAACAAATGAAAAAGAACAACACTTTAACAAAGACTAAAATAGAATATTTTAAGTTGCTAGATTCCTATAATTCAAAGGAAAATTTATATGCACCCGCAATAGATGCACAACTAGCAATAAATGTGCTATGTCAATATTTATTAGGCGAAGATTACTACATTGTTGACCCTTTGCCGCCTCCACAAGTTGATACAATTATTGTGCAAGATATTCTACATAAATATTGCAACAGAGAAGTTACTAAAGACTATAACAAATATAAAAATGCTAGGAAAATACTAAACCAAGAATAATAACAAAAAGTTTATACTTGATAAGGAGTAAAACGGAAATGGATAAAGAGATAAGAAAACTTAAATGTAGATGTTGCAAAGGTAAATGTGTAGGAGATGATTAAATGCGTTATAATTTACGTTGTACATCAATATATGATATAAAAAACATAGCAAAAAAATATCCAAGAATTAATGAATATCATTTTGTTATCAATGATGCTATTGCCAATGGCAATTTTCCAATGGGAACGATTGAAGTTAATGATCCTATACAGTTTCTTGAGGATATTTGCACCGATTCAAGATGTGATGTAGAAATAATTATTGGTAAAGAGTATAACAAAACTGGCGAATATTACATTGAAATTTATGATGATTATAGGGAGTAAAAATTAAATAATACAAAAGATACTGAATATGAAAAAACATGAATAAGTAATACATAAAAATTTAGTTTTATTTATAGAAAGAGGTAGAATATGATAACGAAAGAGGAGTTTGAAAAGGCGGTTGAGGTTTGCACTAATTCAGATATGAACTGTGAACAATGTCCGCTTAACAAAAAAATCTATAAATGCGGTGTATTTTTTACCCGTTACATAAAAAAAAACGAGCCTGCACCTGTAATAAAAAATACACCTTCGGCAGAATGTAACACTAACACTATTTATGAAAACGCTAAAATAACTGATGTATCACTGGGAATAGGCGACCATTGTTGCCTTACCTTTTCTATAGTACTTAAAGGCTTAGGCTGGGGAGCTAGTTTTGGCGATTATAACTTAGCTTTTTTCAACGGAACATCGTTTGAAGGTTCTGAAAAGGGACTTGAAGCACTTACAAGAATTATGGACGTTGTGGGTGTTGCAAAATGGGAAGATATAAAAGGTCATTATGTTAGAGTAAAACAGGAAAATAGATTAGTTGTCGGAATAGGAAATATCATTGAAGATAAATGGTTTGAACCGAGAGAGTTTTTTAAGGAGATTGAAAATGAGTAAAAAAATTATACACGATTTGCCAACACGATGTATAGACCCTGTAATGAAGTGTTGTCAGGATTGCATTTGGGGATACTGCCGTTATGGCGATGATATAGAATGTTATGCCGACCTAGCAGATTGTAGCGTTGAAAGCGGTTGTACTCTCGGTTTCGATCAAGGCAGATCTGAGGACGAGCCGACAGATGAGGAACTACAAGAGTTTGAGAAGGGTTTTGAAAGTCACTGGAAGGAGAATAGCAAATGTCAAGATATATTGACGCAGAAAAATTAAAGTGTTCTATTGATTCGGAAACAGACAGCATATTTGATCGGGATATGACCATAGAAGAACTTTATTATAACCTGTGCGAACTGATTGATGATGAACCTACCGCAGACGTGCAGGAAGTAAAGCACGGGTATTGGAAATTTCACAAAAAAACAAAGCTCGTGCCAAGCAACAAGGTTGGCATAAAAGAAGAGTACACTAATGGTCATGATTGTACTGTCGTTGACAATACAAATGTCAACAAGAAAATCATGATTATGAAAAAACGTATAACATTAAAAATTCCTATATGTTCGGTCTGCAGTTGGTGTGGGCATGATGAATGCAATGCAACGCCATACTGTCCTAATTGCGGAGCTAGAATGGACGGTGAAAGCAATGGATAAAACCTGTTCAAATTGCGAACACGCAATAGATTTTGGCCCTCTACATAACAAGGCACTATATACTTATTGTGCAAAGCGAAGTGATGTCACAAAGGGCAAGGTTTTAGTGGTGAACAGAAAGAACAAATGCTATGCGTGGGAGAAAAGGAGCGATAACGATGCATGAAATATTATTTCGTGGCAAGCGCATTGCCAATGGCAAATGGGCAAGTGGTTATTACGTTATCAGAAAACGTCCATATTTCAAGGACAAGGGTGTTAATTTTGAACACATCATTTGCGACAATCTGGTAATCGATGATTTCAATGACAAACAGTTTGTTGATACAATCCCGATAACATATTCGGTTGACCCTGAAACTGTCGGTCAGTACACAGGTCTTACCGACACGAACGGCAATAAGATTTTTGAGGGAGATATAGTTTGGGATAATTGTGAGGAAGAACGAGGCGTTGTACAGTGGTATAATGATATGGCAAAATTTATCATAACCTATTCTACATTCACAGTTGATTTTGACAACGTTTATGGCGAAGAACTACAAATTGTCGGAAACGTTTATGACAATGCCGAACTAATAAAGGAGAAACAATAATGAATATAAATTTATTGCAAGAAACAGTAGAAACACTTGAACAGAATGGTAAATCACTTGCCGATGTAGAATGGGTAGGAATTAAGAACAACAGTTATTACACTTGGGAGGAGTTTGAGGAACAAGCTAAATGCGTTGAGTATGATGCAGATTATGGCTTTGAAGAGATTGATAGACGTTTAGTTGTTGTTGGTAAAGATTTCTGGCTTGAACGTTATGAATATGACGGTTCGGAATGGTGGGAATTTAAGACATTGCCGACAAAACCAATTTTAAAAGTTGATAAACTACCAATCCTTAACGAATGGTAAAAAAATACATTTTCTAAAACAACGTAAATACACACTTTTAGACACTTAAAATTTGAATAAAAGAGAAATTTTATTTAGGAGATGATACTGATAAAGCAAGAATACATAAAATCGCCACTCAATTATGTAGGTGGCAAATACAAGCTTCTACCGCAGATATTACCATTGTTTCCGAAAAATATTGACACTTTTATTGACTTGTTTGGCGGTGGGTTTAATGTTGGAATTAATGTTCCTGCGAAAGAGGTTGTTTATAATGATTTGAATTTGCCTGTAGTCCAAATACTCGAATACATACATAGAAATAGAACCGATAAAAGTCTTGACGAAATAGATGAGATAATCAAGCAATATGACCTATCAAAGATTAATAGGAATGGGTATTTGAGACTCCGCAGCTATTTTAACGAGTCGGAATCTAAACAGTCCGTTATTTTATATGTGTTAATTTGTTACGCCTTTAACAATCAGATGCGTTTTAATTCAAAAGGTGAATTTAATATGCCGTTTGGAGAAAGATATTTTAACCCTACATTAAGAGAAAGGTTTATAGAATTTTCGGAAGCAATCAGCAATAAAGGCTGCAAGTTCACCAATGCTGATTTTCGTGAGTTCATCGGCGTAGCGTTTGGCGAAAATGATTTTCTGTATTGCGATCCACCGTATTTTAATTCAACGGCAACCTATAATGAAAATGGCGGTTGGACTAATGCCGATGAGAAAGATTTAAGAGATATGCTTGCGACTTCAAATGTAAAATGGGCGTTATCAAATAACCTAAAAACAAACCTAACGTTAAAGGATTGGGCGGAAGGTCATGGATATAAAACCCACTATTTAAACACTACTTATGGAAACTGTAATTATCAGAAAAAAGACAAGACAAAAGATATAGAGGTCTTGATTACAAACTATTGAGGAGGACAACATTTAATGAAAACACTTACGGGGACAAGCCTAGCTGGAATGTCTCCTACAAGAGAAAGAGTGACTAATGATTTTTACGCAACACCATTCAATGCGACAGAAGCCATTTTAAAAAGAGAAAAATTATTTGGTAGCATACTCGAACCTGCTGCTGGTCAAGGGCATATATCAAAAGTCCTCAAAGAATTTTATCCATATTCAGAAATTGTATCTACTGATTTGGTTAGTAGAGATAGTCCTTTTGGAATTGATATTACTCCAAACGTTGACTTTCTTACATATAATTACAAACGCAAATTTGATAATATTATTACCAATCCACCGTTCAAATTTGCAAAAGAATTTATTCTTCGATCATTGGATTTAGCAAATGAAAAAGTTATTATGTTTGCAAAAATCCAACTTCTTGAAGGGCAAGATAGATTGAAAATGTGGGAAAACACTCCTATAAAAACAATTTATGTGTTTTCTAAAAGAGTAAACCCAATGCGTAATGGTAGTGAGGTAGATGAAAAGGGGAAGCCTTGGGCAAGCACTATGTGTTTTGCATGGTTTGTATGGGAACATAATTATGAAGGCTTGCCAACAATAGAGTGGATTTAATTTTATTTGTATGGGCATATTCACAATGGTAGAGATACAAGACCTTTTAATGAGTATGCCAAACAAATGAGAGAGCGTGGTTTCCCTTATAGGTGTGCAAATGTAGGTTGTATGTTGCATGACTACACACCTGTAACACTTGATGACTTAGGGCTGAGGTGACATAAATGATTTCAAAGAAAATTCTTAACGCTCTTACGAAAGAGCAACTAATATTCCTAATAAATCAATATCAACATATGGAATTTATTATCTCGGAGATCTGTGTCAACGAGAGTAAGTGGCATATTCCGTTTGAGCAGGCGATAGAAAAGATAAGAAAAGAACTTCGCAACTGCAATTTCCCCTTTAGTACTTCTACAGAAGAATTTATATCACTTTTAGATTATAAAATGGGCAAAATTACACTTGACGAATACAAAGAAAGAATTGGAATTGGCTGAAAGGAGACAGAATGAAACTTCTGGAAAGTATAAAACTTGCAATGCAAGTTTTCCCAAATAGCTTTATTAATCGAAATAACGAGATTATTCTTATTCCAAAATTCAATGTCTATATTCAGCTTGACGATGTGAAAACAAATGAAGATTTCAAGGTAAAACTTTGTGAGTGGCTAAGTCGAGATTGCTCTTGTGCGTTAAGATATTCACGAGACAAAAGACTTATGAGATATTGGCAAGACAATACTAATGCTTTCAATAAAATTTGTGGAACTAATTTTACAATGGAGCAAATGAGTTATATCTATACATATTTGGGTAATAGCATAAAACATGATCTTACAAAACAGTTCGTAAGAAACGGATTTGACCTTTTTGTTATAGAGAAATATGCTCAAAAGGGCAATAAAGAGGTTTATTGATGAAAGAAATTAAAGTAGTGAAATATTCTAAACAATGGTGCAAAACACGAATGACAATATATACTATTATTTGTATTATTTCTTTTTGTGCTTTTGTTTTAACAATGCCAATTATGGCACATTTCTATGACGAATACGGCTTACATCATACTAAAACTATAGTAAGTGTAATGGTGGTTTTAACCTTTTTTGTGGTATGGTTATATTGCTATGCAAAGGCTATGCAGTTTGAGCATTATGAGAACTATATATACAACCGCATAAAGAAGATTAAGCGTAAGCAAGATAGAAAATATAGAAAGTGGTTGATGTAAAAGCAGGAGACGAACAAATGGATTGTAATATTCAAAATATAAAATGTGAAATCTGTGGTCGAGTGTTCCACAAAGTCTGTCACGCAGAGCCTTTTGACGAAGTGTGTGATAGTAACGAATGTTTCCATAAAAAGTTCTGGCTTGAAATTATAAAAGAAAAGGACGAACACGTTATTATTAATGGCATTTGTTATTACTTAGACAAAGCTCACCCAATGAGTGATAGTCCTTTTAGGGGATATGGTGGTAGAGAATTTAAAATTAAATTACATACTGGTGAAATTATCGTAACAAATAATTTATGGCACAATGGTGAAGTACCTAAAGAATTTCGAGATAGATTACCTGATAATGCAGAGTTTGTAAAGTAACGCACAAAAATACATATAAATAAAACCAACATTTTATTAAGAAAATAAGAGATAAAACAAAACGGAACGCTCAGATTAGCTACCTGAGTGAATATGATAATTGCAATTATCTTCCAATAAAGAACAAATTGGGGGATTTACAAATAGTGAAAACGGGAAAAATAACAGTAAACGAATTATTTAGTGGTATAGGCGCGCAAATTTCAGCACTAGAAAGGCTCGGAATACCTTGTGAAATTAAACACACCTCAGATATAGACCATAATGCTGTACTTTCTTATGCTTCTATTCATTGTGGACTTACGGAAGAACTAATAAATACATATACTGAATACCCTACAAGAGAAGAAATGGCTAGGCAACTTACAGAAATTAATCTTGGATATGACTTTCAGAAAAACAAGCCTTATAATTGGTACAGATTTGTAAATAGTAAATCAAAAGAGCTTGAAAAATATTGGCTTGCTAATAAACTTTCTAGGAATTTAGGTGATATTAGTAAACTCGAACATCTTGATTATGCTGATTTTTGGACATATTCATTTCCTTGTACCGATATTTCTGTGGCAGGTAAACAAGAGGGAGTAAAACAGGGTCAAACACGTTCAGGTTTACTATATGAAGTACAAAGACTTCTTGAAAGAGCCAACAAAATGTTGGCTTTACCAAAATATCTAATGCTCGAAAATGTCAAAAACCTTGTGGGTAAAAAGTTTAAACCACAGTTTGATGAATGGGTGGCTTGGCTTGATGAACTTGGTTACAATACATATTGGAAAGTTTTAAATGCTAAAGATTGTGGAGTTCCTCAGAATAGAGAAAGAGTGTTTGCAATAAGTATTCGCAAAGATATTGATGATGGCAAATTTGAATTTCCGCAGCCTTTTGATAACGGAGTCAGACTTAAAGATTTTCTTGAAGATAATGTAGATGAAAAGTATTATTTGAGTGAAGAAATTCAGAACAGACTTATACTGAATAAGGAAAATTTAGATGCAAATGTTGTAGGCACTACTAAGGGTAAACACAATCATCGCATAAGAACTAAAGATTTAGTTTATTCCCCAAATGGCATTATGGGTGCATTAGTAGCTACTGATTATAAACAGCCTAAACAAATCTTAGAAACTAATCGTTGTGTTAAAGTTGGAGACTTAAATTATTATCCATATGAAACATCGAATAGAGTTTATTCAAAAGAGGGAATAAGTCCAACATTGACTACAATGCAGGGTGGTAATACTGAACCTAAAATAGCAGAGCCAATAGCCTATGTGAAAGAAGCAACTAAGAAAGGCTACGCAGAGATTTATGAAGGTGATAGTGTAAATTTGGAGCAACCTAATTCTAAGACAAGAAGAGGTAGGGTCGGAAAGGGTTGCGTACAAACGTTGACTACAAGTTGTAACCAAGCCGTAGTTGAACCCGAAGCCAAAAGTTTTCGTGTTCGTAAATTAACTCCTAAAGAATGCTATAGGCTTATGGGGTTTACTGATAAACAATTCGATAGATCACAAGCTTTTAGTTCTGACAGCCAACTTTATAAACAGGCAGGCAACTCTATTGTGGTCGATGTACTTTATTACATATTTGGAAAGCTGTTTGAGGTTGATACCGAAACTAGAAAGGAAACAGAATGTTAAATAATACTTGGAATACTCTCTTGAAGTGTATATGGGTGGCTTGCTTTGACACCCATAACTTTCAAGAAGGGAAAGTATACGAAGTAAAAAATGGCAGACTAATAGACGGTCATGGCAGAAAAAGCTGTAATACATATGACAATGTTTACGACATTAATGACAGTTTTTATGCCAGATTTAAAGAAGTGAAGGAGTGAGTAAAAACATGGCAAGTGAGATACGAAATGATTGTGTGGGTTGTACGGCTCTTGGACTTCCCTGCCGTCATTGTTACATGGGTCGAGATTATCGTGTTTTAATATGTGATAAGTGCGGAACTGAGGTTTGTATGCTTTATGTTATTGACAATGATTCGGAAGAACTTTGCAGCGAATGTGCCAAAGAAAAGGCTATTGAATATTTGTCAAATCATAATATGGACGTTGACGATTTGTGTGAATACAATGATATCCCTTGTGAAAAAATGGACGGAGAAGATTATTACAATAAGCATTGCTATTGTGACGATGAGGAATAAATACATATGAACAAAAAGAAAAACGAGACAACAAAACAAATAATACAACTTATAGTTGCTATTTGCGTAATAGTTATCGGTTTTGGAGTTGTAAAAGTTATTGGTATTAACGAAGATTACAAGCACAATTTTGAAAGAAACAAAGCCGATAATTCAACAGTTAATACAATTACCACTACCACAAATGCTATAACTAAAAATACAAAAGTTAGATCGGTAGAAAATAAAAAAAATACAGTAAAAACAAATACTAAATCTACTACAACCACCAAAGAAACAAGAGCTACAAAGTCGTATAGCCATAAAGTAACCGAAACTACAACGATAGTTACTAAGTCTGAAGCAGAGCCAGAAATAGAACTTATTTCTTACGATATTCCAACAGGTGATACTTCATTTCACGGCTATATGGATTATGCTTGTATTACGGACATCAATTCTCTGCAATATCAGTTACAACTAAATTGTTGGACGGATAGTCAGGGAATACGCAGACAAGGTGACGATGTTTGTATTGCTTTAGGAAGTTATTACGGTACAGAAATAGGTACACGCTATCTAATTACAACCGACATGGGTAACTCATTCACCGCTGTTTTAGCCGATTGTAAAGCTGATATCCATACCGACTATAATAATCAGTATCGAGATACAGGCAATGGCTTTAAAAATGTGGTTGAATTTATAGTTGATACATATGCACTTGACCCTGATGTTATGAGCAGTGGCAACATTGGTACTTATGACAATTATTCTGGTAATATTGTATCAATTCAAAAAATTAATTAGAAAAGAGGTGAATTTAAAAATTGGCATACGACAAGAAAGCAGGAAAAAGAAAGCGTTTAGCTAGAGAGGAGGAAAACAGACAGCTAAAACGCTACAAGTCAGAGTGTAGAGAATTAGATACATATTTTATGAGTGAGGACGAACTCATTCGAGCCAAAGAAAGACAGAGGATAACAAAAGCTAAAAATAAAGCAATCGTACAAAGAGCTTATATGATTGCTATGGCAACAAATTAAACAAAGAAAGGACAGATGAAAATGGTAACGGAGTATACGGCATATAAAATTAGATTTACTACAGTAAAAGAAGTACAGCAGTTTATTAGACTTGCAAATATGGTTGACTATAACATAGACCTAAAGCAGAGCCATTATTGCGTAAATGCAAGTAGTATAGTGGGTATATTTGCACTTGACCTAGAAAACGAGGTAATAATGTTTGTGCCAACAGAACACGAAAAGAACGCAGAAAAAATGTTTGCAGAATTTATTATAAAGTAGAGGAAAAGACGATGATAAAAATTGAAAACGTTGAAGTGATGGGCTGGGATACAGCCATCAGAGGAATGCGTAACCCAATGAAATCATGGGAGAAGAGTGATAGTGGTACTTGTGGCTATCCTCATCATATTGGATGTGCTAATTGTCCGGATCATAAAATATGTAATCATCCTTTTCGTAATGACGGAGTCTTTAAATTAGGTAAAGCTGATTACGAACTCGTTATGAAACTCGTTAAGGCAGGTACAGACCACCGTAAGTTTATGCGTATGATTGCGGTGTATGCTGACATTACAGCACCACTGTATTGGTGGAAAGAATATGATACTTACAAGGTTGGTACTGTTGCAAATTCTTGTAGCACCATGCACAAGATCGCAGAGAAAGAGTTTACACTGGAGGATTTTTCTTGTGAACATCTCGACATCCGAACACGCAAGATTTTAGAAGAAATAATAAAAGCATTAAACGATTATAGAACATTGTATATTAATTATAATCCAAATGACTTTGAAATTAAAGGTTGTCCGAGTAAAAAAGACCTTTGGTGGCAGATGATACAGCTTCTCCCAAGTAGCTATAATCAAAAACGCACTGTCATGCTTAATTACGAGGTACTGGCAAATATTTATAAGTCTCGTAAAAACCATAAGCTTGATGAGTGGAGAACTTTTTGTGATTGGATTAAGGCATTGCCATATTCAGAATTGATAACAGGAGGCACAGATGAATAAACCACTATTTTGTATTCTTGGAGCTTCGGCAAGTGGCAAATCAACACTTGTACAAATGCTTGAAAAAGAATTTAATATGAAGCAGATACCCTCTTACACAACTCGTTCTCCGAGATACGAGGGTGAAGCAGGTCACACATTTGTTTCAGAAAAGGAATTTAAAGCACTTAATGATATTGTGGCATATAACTATTATCTTGGTAATCATTATGGAGTAACGGCAAGTCAGATTGACGATGATACATATAATCTTTACGTTGTAGACCAAACAGGGCTTAATGAACTCCGTAAAAAGTACAGGGGTGATAGAGAAATTTATTCTATCTTTATAGATTGCTCGTATATCAACCGGTACAAGCGTTTGTTTGGACGTTATCATAAAATGTACAAGAATTTTGAAAAAGCACTTAAAGAAGCCAATAAGCGCACGAAGCAAGACGAGATAGAATTTAAAAACTGTAAATCATCTGTTGATTACATTATCAATAATGATGAAAATATCAGCACAGCTTATAAAAATCTAAGAAAATATGTGGTAGGACTTACAAATAAGCAGGAGGGAGATAATGGCACAGAAACAGAACATAATTAACAGAGAACATTATAACAGTGTTATTTATTTATCACACCCATATGGTGGCAAACAAGAAAATTTAAGTAAAATAAATGAGTGCCAAAAACTATTAACTATAATGCACCCTGAGAATTTGTATCTCAATCCTATTGCAATGTTTGGTAGCCTTTACGATTGTACCACTTATGAGCAAGGGTTGAACATGACTCTGTTGTTACTTGAAGAACTTGCAGATGAAATGCTTGTTTGTTCAAATGATTGGCAATTCTCCAAAGGTTGCTGTACGGAGATTAAATATTGTGACAACAGACATATACCGTATAAAATTTGTACTTTGGAGCAAATTAGAAATGAATACGAAAAATACAGAAAGGAACATGATAAAAATGGCTAATTTTATTATTGGTGCTTTGGTTGGGCTTGTACTTGGTTTTCTAATAGCCTATAGAACAGTGACCGAAATGCTTAATGAATTAGATGAGAATGATAAAGAGGAAAATGCCAATGGAACTGAAAGCAAATCTGAAAAGACCTAGACCTTGGCGTATTGGTGTGGACTGTGATAATGTCATTAATAATCTAGTAGAAAGTATTATTGATGTTTATAATAAGGACTATAATGATAATTTGTCCGTTGCCGATATAACTACCTATAATATGAGACAGTTCTTTAAAAATGTATCTCAAGATAAATTCTATGACTATTTAACGGATAAGAGGGTATGGGACAACATAAAAGTGCTTGAAAATTGTGTTACCACATTGAAGAAATACCATGATTTAGGTTGTGAAATTTACATAGTAACAGCTACAGCCCCACAGAATATTTCTAATAAAGCAACGTGGTTACAAGAACAACTCCCATTTTTAAATATGTATGATAGTCTAATAGTTATAAAGAACAAGCAAATGCTTAGTGGAGATATTGATATTCTAATTGATGATTGTGTAGACAATTTAGTTGGTGGCTATTACCATAAAATTTTATTTGATTATCCGTGGAATAGATATGGCTTTGAGTCATACGAAAGCATTATTCATATGTTGCACCAAAAATATCGTTGTAAGAATTGGAATGATATTGATGAGGCAATTAATATTATTATAAAAACTGATATGGGTACAGAAATAAAATTAGACTTGAAGCCAGAGAACATAGAGAGTATAGAAAGCGAACAAAAAATAGATTTTGTTTTAAGTGACAACAAGGAGTGATAAAATGAAAGTAATAAAAAAGGACGGAACATTAGAAGATTTTGATTATCAAAAAATAATCAATGCCTGTAGTAAATCGGCTAGCAGGGCATTAGAAAATCTTTCGGACAAAGATTATGAAAAAATTTGCTCCGCTGTTATGGACTACATAATGGAAGAAGATTTAGAAAATGATTGTATTTCGGTTGAGGCAATACACGCAATAGTCGAACGAACTTTGCTTGACCTTTATCCAAAATCAGGTGAATGTTATAGACAGTATAGAAATTATAAAAAAGATTTTGTTCATATGATGGACGATGTATATACCAAGTCTCAAGGTATTCGTTATATTGGCGATGTTTCAAATGCCAACACTGATTCTACTATGACTAGCACACAGCGCAGTTTGATTTATGGTGAGTTGAACAAGAACCTGTATGATAAATTCTTCTTGAATGTTGAAGAAAGACAGGCGGCTAGAGACGGTTATATCTATATTCATGATAAGAAAGACAGACTTGACGGCATAAACTGTTGTATTTTCGATATGGCAAATGTTTTGTCTGGTGGCTTTGAAATGGGTAATATTCATTATAACGAGCCTAAGACACTTGACGTTGCCTTCGATGTTATAAGTGATGTAACAATGTCGGCAGCTAGTCAGGAATATGGAGGCTTTACAATACCTAGAGTTGATACTCTTCTTGCTCCATATGCTGAGAAAAGCTATAATAAATATTTATCTGAGTTTTATGATACTCTTAGTGCAATAGAACATAAGGATGGCGTATGTCTTGATACGATGAGCAATATTAATTTTGAAAACGAGGCTGATAAATACGCAACCAGAAAAGTCTATCGAGATTTTGAACAGGGCTTTCAATCATGGGAAATGGCATTTAATTCTGTAGGATCGTCAAGAGGCGATTATCCATTCATAGCTATTAGTTTTGGCATAGGTACAAGCAAGTGGGAAACCATGGCAAGCGAGGTGGCATTAAAAACACGAATGGGCGGACAAGGAAAAGAGGGTTTTAAAAGACCTGTACTATTTCCAAAGCTGACGTTTTTGTACGATGAAAATTTACATGGCAAAGGCAAAAAGTTAGAATGGCTTTTTGATGTTGCCATTGATTGTAGCAGTAAAGCGATGTATCCAGATTTTTTGTCCTTGACAGGAGACGGTTATATTCCTGAGATGTATAAGAAGTACGGAAAAGTTGTCAGTTTGATGGGTTAAAAATTACACTACGGCTCATCTAAAACTTCGTAAACCTACAAATGTAGGGTGTACAATTCACGTTTTAGGAATTATAGGAAATGATAATTAGGAATTGTGCTAACAGGGAACTAAAAAAATCCTGTGCGAAATTCAAAATAACTAAATAATTTACATAAACCGACAAAAAGGAGAGGACAAAACGAAGGAATATAAAGAATATGACGGTTTCTTAGTGGACGAAGAACTGAACATATACAGCAAAAGAACTATGCGTAAATTAAAACCATATCTCGGTACAGATGGATATTTACAAGTTCAATATAGAATGGAGAATCATAAACAACACCATAATAGAGTTCATGTGATTATAGCACATTGTTTTATTCCAAACCCTAATAATTATAAATACATAAATCATATTGATAGCAATAAAACCAACAACAATATTGATAATTTGGAATGGTGTACTAATTCATATAATGTTCTGCATGGTTGGCACAGTGGAAACAGGATTCACAAAAATAGAACAAAGGTGTTTGTATTTGATTTTGACAACAATATTGTTGATAGTTTTTCATCAATTAGAGAATGTGGTAGAGTATTGAACTTAGATAGACATAAAATAGCAAGAGTTTTAAAAGGGGAACTTCCCAAAAATTATTTAGGTTATTATTTTAGTTATTTTGATAATCGTCAAGAGACTATCGAAAACATAGCATAAGTGAAAGACTTGTGTGAAGAAGTGAATAGAGTACACATAAGGTGCGACTCTTTATGTGGAACAGCGAAGTACACAACATTTGGTAACAGAATGTTGTGTAAAGATATAGTCCAATGGCATTATGCCATTGTGTAGAGCTTCGTTGTCACCTTGGTTTGCAAAAGGTGGCATGAAACCAAAAAATGAAAATGATTATCCTGTCTTTGAGGGCAGATTTAATCTTGGTGCAATATCATTACACTTACCGATGATATTGGCAAAGGCAAGACAGGAGAATAAAGATTTTTATGAAGTTCTTGATTATTACCTCGAACTTATAAGAAATCTGCACAAAAGAACGTATGAATTTTTAGGAGAGAAAAAGGCATCGACAAATCCAATGGGATTTACTCAAGGTGGTTTTCTTGGTGGCAATCTCAACCCTAATGATAAAATAAAACCAATACTTTCAGCTATGACTATGAGTTTTGGTATCACTGCTTTAAACGAATTACAGCATTTGTATAATGGTAAGTCACTTGTAGAAGATAGTGATTTTGCCTATGAAGTAATGCAATACATAAATGACAAGGCAAATGAATTTAAAGAACAAGACCATATACTATACGCAATTTACGGTACTCCTGCCGAGAGCCTGTGTGGGCTTCAAGTTGAACAATTCCGCAAGAAGTATGGTATCATAGAGGGCGTATCAGACAGACCATACGTTTCCAACTCATTCCATTGTGGCGTATGGGAACATATTACTCCAGTTCAGAAACAAGATACTGAAAAGCGTTTTTGGAATTTATTCAATGGTGGAAAGATACAGTATTGTCGTTATCCTATATCGTATAATAAGGAAGCTATAAAAACACTTGTAAGACGTGCTATGGATTACGGATTTTATGAGGGCATAAATTTAGCATTATCATATTGTGAGGATTGCGGTTATGAGCAACTAGAAATGGATAAATGCCCGAAGTGTGGATCGGAAAATATAACTCAGATTGATCGAATGAATGGCTATTTAGGCTTTACTAGAATACATGGTAAAAGTAGATACAATGCCGCAAAGGTTGCAGAGATAAAGGATAGGGTGAGTATGTAATGAACTATCATAATATAACCAAGGATGATATGTTAAATGGTGACGGACTTAGAACTGTCCTTTGGGTATCAGGCTGTAATCATCATTGTAAAAACTGCCAAAACCCTCAAACATGGAATAAAGGTAGTGGTATACCATTTGATTTAGATACTTTCTTTGAAATATGTGATTATTTAGACAAACCATATATTTCAGGTATCACATTTTCGGGCGGTGATCCTTTACTACCAGATAATCGTGAAATCATACAAGCAATATCTACATTGGTTAAATTTTATTATCCTACAAAAACTCAATGGCTGTATACAGGTTATAAGTGGGAGGAAATTAAAGACTTGCCTATTATGGAGTGCATCGATGTAGTTGTTGATGGTCAATACGAAGATGACAAACGTGACATAACATTAAAATGGCGAGGATCAAGTAATCAGAGGGTTATTAATGTACAAGAAAGTTTAAAGCAAAACAAAGTAGTATTGTGGTGCGATTAACCACACAAAACAAAAATAAAAGGGTTTACATATAAGCAAACCCTTAAATAACCCAAATAAGTCATTAGCCACCATAGTTATAATGTGTTCAATATTATGTTTCTGAATGGTGGCAACTAATGACTCTATTAATTGTAACATAAAACAAAAGAAAAGTAAAGGAGATAAAAATGATAACAACAGTAAAATTTGCAAAAACAAAACCAAACGCAATTATACCAACCAAAAGACTAGAAGATGCAGGCTATGACGTTTATCCTTGTTTTGATGAAGATTACATAATAATAAAACCACATACTACGGTTATAATACCGACAGGCATAGCTTCAGCTTGTGATACAGATTACTGTTTTATATTACACGAGAGAAGTTCAACAGGCACTAAGGGCATGGCGCAGAGGTGTGGAATAATCGACAGTGGCTATCGTGGCGAGTGGGGTGTTCCAATTACAAATACAAATGACGTACCGATAGTTATTTGCAAGAAAGAGTCTATTACTGACTTTAACGATTTTGCTAGTATTTTGTTATTCTCATATGGAGAAGCTAATTACATTTTATACCCATATGAAAAAGCCATTTGTCAGGCTCTTGTACTTCCTGTTCCAGAAGTTGAGATAGAAGAATATACATACGAGGAGCTTAAAGCCATTCCGTCAGAAAGGGGTACAGGTCGCCTTGGTAGCAGTGGAAAGTAAGATTGTGAGTAAAAATGAAAAAAAGCAAAACAGCTCTGGTAACAAAGGGCAAAAAGAAAATACCAATAAATATCATTATACATAATCCAAACAACATGGATAAATTCAATAGTTATTATTCATCTGTCATTATTGATACAATAAAAAAAATAGCATAAATATAAAGGTGTCCGACAATGGCAAATATTGTCGGACACCTTTATATTTATTGACTTTTTTCAGAAAATATGCTATAATAAAAGACTATCTACAAAAAGGAGACATATAAATGAGAATAGCAATATATTCAAGAAAATCAAAATTTACAGGCAAAGGCGAAAGTATTGGAAATCAAATTGAAATGTGTCGAGATTATATCGCTACAAATTATAATGGCGAAGAACATTCCATACAAGTATTTGAAGATGAAGGCTTTAGTGGTAAAAATCTTGACCGACCACAATTTAAAAAAATGATGGAAATAGAAAATGTCATACCATTTGATTTAATAGTTGTGTATAGATTAGACAGAATTAGCCGTAATGTAGGTGACTTCGCTTCACTGATTGAAAAATTAAACAAAAAGAATACGTCCTTTGTATGCGTAAAAGAACATTTTGATACAGGTAACTCTATGGGACGTGCAATGATGAACATAGCTGCGGTTTTTGCACAGTTAGAAAGAGAAACTATAGCAGAGCGTATTAAAGATAATATGTATCTTTTAGCGAAAGAAGGTCATTGGCTCGGAGGAACAACACCATTAGGCTATAAATCCATTGAAGTTACAAATGGTAAAAGGACACATTTTGAACTTATCATTGATGAAAGTCAAATAGATTTGGTAAATATAATTTTCAGTAAATATAAACAGCTTGGTAGCATTAACGGAGTAGAAACATATTTGTTTGCGAATGGTTATAAAACTCAAAAAAATAACTATTGGCATAAATCTAATGTAAAACGCATTTTAACCAATCCAATCTACTGCATTGCGGATATTGATAGCCTAAATTATTTCACTGAGTTAGGCTGTAATGTTTGTTTCACACTTGACGATTGCAATGGTAAGAAAGGCATTTATCCGTATAATAGGTTTTCAGGACAAAAAAGAGAAATGCAATCATATAATCGATGGATTATTACTATATCAGAACACCAAGGAATTTTGGCAGGCAAAGAATGGGTGGCTATTCAGCAACAATTAAAGGCAAATTCAAAAGATGGTTTCGGTGGGAAGGCAAACGAAAGACGTTCCACTAGCAACACTTCACTTTTATCGGGCGTACTGTTCTGTTCATGCGGAGCTTATATGCGACCAAAAAAATATCCATCGGGAAATACCTTTTATATTTGTGAAAACAAAATGGATAAAAAAATAACTGAGTGCAATAATTCTAACATCAATGCAGACGAATTAGATAAAATAATCTTGAACGAGTTATTTTCTTTCGATATAAAAGATGGCGTTGTTGATTCACAAATTCAAAATCTAAAAGAACAAGTTGCAAATATTGACAATGATTTGCAGAAACAAATTGGACGTTTAAAAAAGCAAATAGAAGCTAATAAGAACACGGTGAATAAATTTATGAATATCGTGGCTCTATCTATTGAAAATGATACGCCAGAACAAGTGGTTGAAGTTTACAATCAGAAAATAAATGAGTTATTAAATCAAAATAAAATAACTCAAAAAAGAATTGACGAGTTGCAAGATACCAATATTGTTCAAGCAAAGATGAATGATAGGTTAAACAGCTTAACAGATGCTATGGCATATCTTAAAGAAAATTTTGACAAATTAACTATTGTAGAAAAAAGAGGGTTTGTTAAAGAGATAGTTGACAGGATAGTTTGGGACGGCAATAATATCAATATTTTTATTAAAGGTATTTCAGAATTATCAGAATAAGCCAATTGAAATACCTAAGAAAATCATTTCCGTCATGTGTCAACAGCAGTTGCAGTTGAAGAATCGTGGAAACGATAATCACAGGCTTGTTACCCGCATTGCAAAAGCAAGGATAAATAATGGTTTATCTATAACTGAAATATGTAAACTAACAGGATTGAGTTATGATAATTACATCAAGTATGAACGTGACGAAGTAAAGGATCAATATAAAAACTTTGATACTTTGAAAAAAATATCTGATGTACTAAACATAAATCTTATGAATGATTATTTGTCCTTTAAAGCACGCTCAAAGGAAAGAGTTTGTTCCTATATGGAATTGTACAATTTGTCTATACGCAAATTGGCTAAGATATGCAATGTTAGTATTACAACAATAAAAAACTGGCGTAATGGAAAGTGTTCTCCCTCCTATGAAATGTGGCAGAGAATATTTAAACAATAGACTTCACAATTTGTAAAAAAATGAAAGCAGGGTATTATTTTAATGCCCTGCTTTTTTGTTTCATTTTTTCTATTTTTAGCAAAAAAATAAGGGTATGCCACAACGGACACACCCTTATCTTCTGCATTTGTAACCAATTATTAGGTCGTATCAAATACAAATATGTTTCAACTCACAAGCTATGGCATTGCCATAACTGACATTTATACTATATCAGATTTATAGTGGTTTGTCAAGATGTTATAAAATGTTTTGTATCATTGCACAAATTTAACTTGTTATTTTTGCTGTTTTGTACATATAAATTTTATAAGACTTTCATAAAACTCTGTCTTATAATTTTCTAATAAAATCCTTATAAATTTCCAATAAAATCTTTATTTTAAATATTATGGGTATTTTCCCCAACTAAGAATTTCTCTTTATCTGAAAGCGGATGATGTTCTGCACCTTGATAAAGTATTTTTCTGTATATGGCTAACTCTTCATCTGTCATATTTCTTTGTTCTCCTATAATGTTTGTAAGGATATCAATATAAGCTATCGACTTAGAATTTTCTTTTTCCATATCATTTCCTCTTCTTAACTTTTACCTTATACTTAGATTTTTCTTGCCTCAATTCTCGTATTTGCTTTTTCATTTTGTCTACATCCTGTTTCAATATCTTCACATTCTGTTTCATTAACATTATTTCTATATCTTGTTTCATAGTTTCTTTTCTATCTTCCCTACAAGGTTTATACCCATATTCGTTTTCCCAAAT
>OLOH01000443.1_pt1 | contig 30277 bp, 24 predicted proteins | sample 1673221 | NCBI WGS metagenome assembly OLOH01 (sample SAMEA3136767, study PRJEB25190) | human gut metagenome
AAGCCCTGAAGAGACGGCCACCATCATCCCCGCCATCGGCAACCACGATGAAAAAACCGCCTTTCCGGTGAATCCTCTGGCGGCCGCGCTGATCCTCTCGGACAAAAGCGATGTACGCCGTTCCCGCGTGCGCAAGGACGCTGTTCTGGAAGCGGACATCCATGACCGGGTAAACTATGCTGTGGAAGACGCCCATCTGGACATCGACCCGGAGCAAAGGCTCTGTATCTTTCATATTGAGATCGCCACGGAAATATGCCCTGTGATGGAGTATTTTGAAATCTTCCTGGAACGTATGGTACTTTGCCGCAAGGCAGCCCAAACGTTAGGGCTCCAGTTTGAACTGATTATCAACGGGACAAGGTTGTTATAATGGAATGTAAAAAAAGACTCTCAGAATTATCTGAGAGTCTTTTTGGCTGACAGGATATTTTTCTACTACTTTCCATACTTACCAACTCGGGTTGGATGATTTTTACACAAAAAGCGACCGCTATAAAAAAGGCATGAAAAAAGGAGAGGTAAAAACCTCCCCTTTTTTCTTTGCAAGCCGGAATTTATTTCTTGAGCATTCCGATGGCGTCGGAAATGGTCTTTTCCATGGCTTCCATGCCGTACTTATCCACATCGGCCTTATTCTTATCGCCGTGGGTCAAGCAGCCGGCGCCGCCGATGCAACCGCCAACACACGCCATACCTTCAATAAAGTTGGAAGGCAACACGTTTTTGGAAGCTTTCATCAGAGCCATACGGCAAGCCTCGATACCGTCGCAGGAAATTGCTTTCAGCTCGAAGTTCTGATCCAGGCCCTGCTCCTTCAACGCCTGCTTGACAGCGTCTGCCAAGCCGCCGCTGCGAGCAAAAATACGGCCATAGTAGGATGCATTGTCCAGGACACCCTCTTCCAAAGAGTTGAGGTCAATGTCCCGGCTGTCAAACAATGCCTGAAGCTCCTCGAACGTGATAACGCTGTCGATGTAAGGACGCACCTTTTCCTTCTGGAACTCCATCTTTTTAGCGGTGCAAGGCCCAATAAATACCACCTTGGCGCCGGGAGTTGTCTCCTTGATATACTTGGCAATGGTTGCCGCGGGAGACAGGTTATGGGAGATATGTTCCTTCAGCTGCGGGAACTGCTTCTCGATGTAGTCCACAAAAGCGGGGCAGCAAGAACTGGTCAAGAACCCTTTTTCCGCCAACTCGGCAGCTTCAGAGTAAGCCACCATATCCGCGCCCAGAGCGGCCTCCACCACGTGGAAGAAGCCCAGCTCCTGAATTCCTGTGATAACCTGGCCCAGCTTTGCATAGCTGAACTGGCTGGAAATGGAGGGCGCTACCACAGCGTAGAGCTTATACTCTTCGTTGTTGTGGCTCTTCTTGATCAAATCCACCACGTCCAGGATAAAGGACTTATCCACAATGGCGCCAAAGGGGCACTGATACACACAGGCGCCGCAGGAAATGCAGGTTTCGTTGTCGATGGAAGCTGCACCGTCGTCCGCCATGCTGATGGCCTTGATCTTGCAAGCATTTTCACAGGGACGCTTCTGGTTTACAATGGCGCTGTAGGGGCATACTTTGGCGCACTGGCCGCATTCCACGCACTTGGATTTATCAATGTGGGCATGAAGATGCTCGTCAAAAGTGATGGCGTTCCGGCGGCAGGCATCCTCACACCGGTGGGCGATACAGCCACGGCAAGCGTCGCTGACGTTGTAACCACTCATGGGGCATTCATCGCAGGCAATTTCAATGACTTCGATGACATTGGGGTTAGATTTATCGCCGCCCATAGCCAACTTGATACGCTCCTCCACGATGGCGCGCTCTTTATAGATGCAGCACCGCATGGTGGGCTTATCCTTTACAATCAGCTTGGGGATTTCCGTGTAAGTGTCCAGCAACCGATCCTCAAAAGCATAGCGCGCCACTTCGCGGAGCACTTTGTATTTGAGATACTGTACCTGAGTGTCAAATTTTCTGTCCTTAATGGGCTTTGTGGCCATTGTTTTCATACCTTCCTTTCTGGCGGGGATGTCTTTTAGAAGTAGCTCACTTTGATGCGTTTTCCCATCTTCTTGAGACATTCGCTCAACTCTTCCACCAGGCGCATTTTGATGTTGAAATTGATGGGCAGATTGGGGTTTTGATGGGCGGGATTGATAGCCCTTCCCACAAAGAAATTGATATCCGTTGCCTCTTCAAAAAGCATCCGGGAAATGAGGGAGGCGCCGTCCCGTTTATACCCCCACTGTGTGTAAGAGGTATTGTCGGTGATCACATCTTTGGCGTATTCCAGCACTTTGCTGATGGTGATGACGCCTTCTGTGACCAGGTCTACGCCCTCGATCTTTGCGATGGGCGGGATCTCCGGATCTAAGTAATTCAGATCCGCCACCATGGGCTTGTGCAAAAATTCAGAAGCCAAGGTGGATGTGGTACCGCCGCAGACAATGTGCTTGCCCTCCTTGGAGAAGAACAAGGACATATACTTGTTTGTATCCTTCCGGTCGGAAGGCGGGCCAATCATCAAGTTTACCTGGGAACGATCCCGCACCTTCACCACGCACACCGTGGTATCATCACCGGGATGGCCGCCATACAAGTGGTTGCACTGTTCCAGCAGGATGGAGGCATAGGTTTTGGCGGTATAGCTCTTGTCGTACATCATCTCCAAAAAGTCGATGATGTCCTTCCGCTCCCATCCAAAATTCAGGGACTTCCCTACCCCGGCGTGGATCGCGCCATCGCTCATGGTAAACAGGAAATCGTTTTCCTGAAGCTTGATCTTGGATTTATAGATCATCTTCCCCTCGATCTCCGTACCGGTCTTGGGAATCTCTACAAACTTCCCATCCCGGATCAGGATCAGCAAGGGGTTATCATACTGGATGATCTCCGCTTCCTCGTTTTCGATAATGTGAATGATGGTAAATGTGGAATAGGCCACGCCCCGCACAGCGCAGACCGGCAGTGTGGAGGCTATGGTGGAAACGCAGTCTTCCAGGCGCATATTGGCCGCCATCATTGTGGAAATGATTTTGGAGGTCAAGGAAGAAAGAATATTCGCCTTTACGCCGCTTCCCATTCCGTCGGCCAGAACGATCACGGTGGAGTTTTCCCCCTGCTCGACGATCTCGACTCGGTCGCCGCAGAGCTGCTCTCCCCATTTGTTCAGGCTCAAATATCCGATGTCAGTGCAAAGATTATTCATCTGCCAGAGAATCCTTCAGGTTCGTCAGCGCGATCTTGGTCTCAGCAGTGGTCTCGCCCAGCAAAGAAGCGATCTCCTGCACCACGCGCATCTGCTTTTCGATGACCCGGTCCGTCACCTCTATGGTGTGCTGGCTGATCTTTTCCTTGTTCATGCGCTCCCGCTCTTCCTCTGTCACGTCGCGCATGATGCACATCACTATGTGATAGCTCTTGTCGTAGATCACGCTCTGCTCCACATAGCGCTTATACTCGGTGAGATACACCTTCTCATCCCGCACGCTCTTGCCTGTCTGCATCACGTCCAGGAACACTTTGGGGTCCAGAATACGGATCACCTGGTCGCCCAGCACGTCGGACGCATGACGGATATTCATGATCCGGCAAGCAGCGGAGTTGATCTGCTGCACCTCCAGGTCCTCATTCAGGACAATAATTCCATTGGGGGTATTGTTGATGATGGTGTCGGAGAAGCTTTCGGCCTTCTCTTTCAGGAACGGCAAGCACATGTTGATATTGGCCTTGCCCTGATACACGGCAATCGCCTTTTCCCGGCAAGTATTGTAGCCGCAGGCGCCGCAGTTGAGCTCCTGATCCGGCGTATTCTTGCCCATCTTCCGCAAGATCTCTTCGATCTCCTTTTCGCCGGGCATCTGACGGTGCAGGCCAATAAACCGATGATCCTTAATCAAGTCCGCAGAAGCGGGCTGTTCCACAACAAAGTCCTTCTTACCGGCATAACGGTTCACCGCAATGGTATCTGTCACAGGACGGCGGTGCTCACGCTCCATAGCGGGGCCGCCGATGCAGCTTCCCGCACAGATGGACATTTCGATAAAGCACTTTTTCAGACGGCCTTCCTTGATGTCGTTCAACGCGGCAATGCAGTTGTCGATGCCGTCCACCACCATATATGTATAGTCCTCAGAATCGCAGTTCATAGAACGGAGAATACCGCCAGTGGTGGGGAACAAACGGGCACGGCTCTCTTCCAGATTATCCTCGCCCTGCTCCACGGTGACGCCCTCCTGCTTGAGCCAATCGGACAGCTCTTCGAAGGTGAGCACGCAATCCACCGTGCCGGGATAGGCTTCTGCTTCCGCTTTTTTGGAAATGCAGGGCCCAATGAACACGGTCTTCACACCCGGGTTCTCTTCCTTGATCTTCTGGCAATGGGCCTGCATGGGAGAAAGCACCGTTGCCAAATAAGGCAGAACTTCGGGATAGTATTTTTCCACCAGAGTATTTACCGAATGACAGCAAGTGGAGATAATGACCTCCTGCTTGCCCTCGCGGATGATGTTCTCATACTCGGTCTTAACGATAGACGCACCGATAGCGGTCTCCTGGGCAGCGGAAAATCCCAGCTGCTTCAAGGCCTTCTCCATGGTGGCGATGGTAGCGCCGGGATAGTTGGCCACAAAGGAGGGCGCCAGACTGACTATGACCGGGCCGCTCTTGATCAACTGAATGGCGCTGGGCACATCGTTGCGGATCTCCTTGGCGTTTTGGGGACATACCACAAAGCACTGGCCGCAGAGGATACACTCGTCGCTGACGATCTGCGCCTGTCCGGTGGAATACTTAATGGACTTCACAGGACAATGGCGGATACACTTATAGCAGTTTACGCAGTTGGATTTTTTTAATTTTAAATATTCAGCCATGTGGGAACAACCTTTCACTTAACAAAATAACGTTCCGTGGCACGGCAAGCTCCATCAATGCATCACCATTGATGGAGCTTCCTGCGTTGTCAATATTTATTTTACTCTGGCAAGAATTTCGTTATCAAAGAAATCCTTCGTGGTCTCGGGAGACAGAGAATAAAGCTTGTCATCCAGGGTGACATTGACGCCGTTGACGCAGTTGCCCATGCAGAAGGTGCCGCCCAATTCAACCTTGTCTTCCAAGTGGTTTTCCTTCACCAGGTACTGAAGCTGCTCCACGATCTGGCGGGAGCCCTTCAGATGACATGAACTTCCAATGCAAATGGTAACTTTCATGGATTCCATCCTCCTAAAATTGGTAAAAGTTCCTTTTCAATACAGAAAGAGAAGCCGCGCCATGCTCCCCGGCATGACGCGGAGACTCTTTCATTCCATATTCAGTTGTTTATCGCAAGCTCGGTGAGATTATTCGTATTCCACCACGTTGACCCAGTGCATCAGGAACTCCCGCTCCTCGGGCTTGCCCTTTACAGACTGGGAAGCCGCAACGATGGGCAGCCACTTCTGCACATACTGCTTAGCAGTATCGGTCTTCTTGCAGAACAGGTTCAGATACTTCTCAGCAGTCTCGATGTCGCCGGACAGCCAGAACAGCAGGTAGGTCCGGGCGGCGTCAGCGCTGGCGTTGCCCTGGGTGGCATGAGCCCAGTCCAGGATGGAGTAGCTCTGGCCGTCGGGGCTGATGACCACGTTGGTGGGGTTGAAGTCGCCATGGCACAGCTTGTTGTGGTTGGGCATGGCAGCCAGACGGGAATCCAGCTCATAACGAGTGGTAGCGTCCAGGCCGGTCTGAGCGATCTTGCCCTTCATCTTCTCCTTGAGGCGGTTGAGCATGGGGCAGGTCTTGGACTGGACTTCCACCTGGATGTCCACAAAGCGCTCCAGGTACTCGTCCTTCTTGTCGGGATTTTCAGCCATCAGCTGAGCGATGGTCTTGCCCTCGGCATAGTCGGTAACAATGGCCCACTTGCCGTCGATCTTGGTAACTTCCTCCACACCGGGAATGGGAAGGCCGGTCTCTTCCACACGAGCAATGTTCAGAGCCTCGTTGAGGATATCAGCCTTGGAATAGCCCTCGTCGAACACCTTGATGACATGGTCGCCATCCCGATAGATGGTCTTGGAAGTCCGAACAGCGATTACCTTTTCCAGTTTCATGGTAAAAACTCCTCCGTTTTATTACTTGCCGTAGTAGCACTTCAGGTAGATTTCTTTGATCTCGCTCATCAGCGGATATCTGGGGTTAGCGCCAGTGCACTGGTCGTTGAAGGCGTTCTCCACCATCTCGTCCAGAGTATCCAGGAAGTACTTCTCGTCCACGCCGTACTCCTTGATGGTCTTCTTGATGCCAATCTTTTCCTTCAGTTCTTCCAGAGCCTTGATGAAGTTTTCAAAGACCTCGTCGTCGTTCTTGCCCTGGATGCCGCAGAAACGAGCAGCTTCCACATAGCGGGCCTTAGCATGAGGATACTGATACTGGGAGAAGGTGCCCATCTTGGTGGGAACTTCCGCAGCATTGTAACGGATGACCTCGGTGAGGATCACAGCGTTGGCAATGCCGTGGGGCAGGTGATGATAAGCGCCCAGCTTGTGAGCCATGGAGTGGTTCACACCCAGGAAAGCGTTAGCAAACGCCATACCGGCCATGCAGGAAGCCTCAGCCATACGCTCACGGGCATAGGGATCGTTGGCGCCATTCTCATAAGCGGAAGGCAGATAATCGAACACAGCCTTCATAGCCTTCAGAGCCAGGCCATCGGTGAAGGGAGTAGCCATGATGGACACATAAGCCTCGATGGCATGAGTCATAACGTCGATACCGGAAGCACTGGTCAAGCCCTTGGGCTGAGTCATCATGTTGTCAGCGTCCACAATAGCCATGGTGGGCAGCAGCTCGTAGTCAGCCAGAGGCCACTTGGTGCCGGTCTTTTCATCGGTGATGATGGCGAAGGGAGTCACTTCGGAACCAGTACCGGAAGAAGTGGGGATAGCGACCATGATAGCCTTCTCGCCCATCTTGGGGAACTTGTAGATACGCTTCCGGATATCCATGAAGTCCATGCTCATGGACTGGAAGTCGGCATCGGGATGCTCATACAGCACCCACATGATCTTGGCAGCGTCCATTGCGGAACCGCCGCCCAGAGCGATGATCACGTCGGGCTCGAAGTCGCGGATCTGCTTCACGCCTTCCATAGCGCAGCCCAGAGTGGGATCGGGAGCAACATCGTAGAAGCAGGCATACTGAATACCCATTTCGTCCAGCTTATCGGTGATGGGCTTGGTATAGCCATTTTTGAACAGGAAGGTATCGGTAACGATAAAGGCCTTCTTGCGGTTATATTCGGTCTTAAGCTCATTCAGGGCAACAGGCATGCAGCCCTTCTTAAAGTATACCTTCTCAGGCGTTCTGAACCACAGCATGTTCTCTCTCCTCTCGGCAACCGTCTTGATATTGATCAGGTGCTTGACACCCACGTTCTCGGAGACGGAGTTGCCGCCCCAGGAACCGCAGCCCAGGGTAAGGGAGGGAGCCAGCTTGAAGTTGTACAGATCGCCGATACCGCCCTGAGAAGAGGGAGTATTGACCAGGATACGGCAGGTCTTCATGGCAGCCTGATGCTTTGCCATCTTTTCCTTCTCGGCAACATTGATATACAGAGAAGAAGTGTGGCCGTAGCCGCCGTCAGCGATCAGATGCTCAGCCTTCTCGATAGCTTCGTCAAAGGTCTTTGCACGATACATAGCCAGCACGGGAGACAGCTTCTCATGGGCGAATTCCTCGGAAATGTCCACGCTCTCCACTTCGCCGATGATGATCTTGGTGTTCTCGGGCACATCCACACCAGCCAGAGCAGCAATGGTGTGAGCCTTCTGGCCAACGATCTTGGCGTTCAGAGCGCCGTTGATGATGATGGTCTTACGGACCTTCTCAGTCTCAGCTTTGTTCAGGAAATAGCAGCCGCGCTTGATGAATTCATCCTTCACAGCCTTGTAGACCTTGTCCAGAACGATCACGGACTGCTCGGAAGCGCAGATCATGCCGTTATCAAAGGTCTTGGAATGGATGATGGAGTTGACAGCCAGAACCACATCGGCAGTATCATCGATGATGGCAGGAGTGTTGCCGGCGCCCACGCCCAGAGCAGGAGTACCGGAAGAATAAGCAGCCTTCACCATGCCAGGGCCACCAGTGGCCAGGATGATATCGGCCTCGGCCATCAAAGTGTTGGTCAATTCCAGGTTGGGGATGTCAATCCAGCCGATCAGCCCTTCGGGAGCGCCAGCCTTGACAGCGGCTTCCAGCACAACCTTAGCAGCCTCGATGGTGCACTTCTTGGCACGGGGATGGGGGCTGATGATGATGGCGTTACGGGTCTTCAGGGCAATCAGGGTCTTAAAGATGGCGGTGGAAGTGGGGTTGGTGGTGGGGATAACAGCACCGATCACACCAATGGGTTCAGCAATCTTCTTGGTGCCGTATGCCTTGTCCTCTTCGATGACGCCGCAGGTCTTGGTATCCTTGTAGGCGTTGTAGATATACTCGGCAGCATAGTGGTTCTTAATGACCTTATCCTCTACGCAGCCCATGCCGGTTTCCTCGACAGCCATCTTGGCCAGCGGGATACGCTGGAGGTTGGCAGCCATGGCAGCGGCGCGGAAAATCTTATCTACCTGCTCCTGAGTATAGGTGGCGTAGATTTTCTGCGCCTCCCGCACCCGGGCAAGCATTCTTTCGAATGTTTCCGCGTTTTCCACAATTTCATAAGTCGTTTTCGTGTTCATGAAATGATCCATCCTTTTTTATTTATTTTGTGCTGAATCTTTCCTTTAAATGGTTAGACAAGAGGGCGAGAGACACGGCCATGTTCTCGTTTTGTACCAGAATGCCCTCTGGCACGTCCAGATGGACGTTCGAAAAGTTCCAAACAGCCAGAATCCCGCTTTTTATCAACAGATTGCACACCGCCTGAGCATGTTCACCCGGCACCGTTATGATCCCGATGCGCACTTTCATCCGGCGGCAGAGGCTTTCCAGACGATCCATGGGAAGAATCATCTTCCCTCCCACCTCTGTGTTGACCGTAAGTGGGTCTGTATCGAACCCTGCCAAAATATTCAAGCCAAACTGCACGAATCCGTCGTATGCCAAAAGTGCTTTTCCCAACTGGCCGGCGCCCACTAACACGGCGTCCTGGGTATTATCATACCCCAAAAAGCTTTCCAACTCACGGATCAGATCCTCGCGCACATAGCCTACTTTCGGCCTGCCTGAGCCGCTGATGGAGGCAAGATCCTTTCTCACCACCACGTGGTTCATGTTCAGCGCTTCTGCTATTCCTGTTGCCGAGATGTATTTGGAAGCGTCCTGCAGGCCCTTTAGATAGCTGAGATACGATGGGAGCCGCTGCAAAGTTTGCTTTGAAACGCTCCGCCCCGGCACTCTCCTCACCTCTTTCCCCTGACTTTGACAATATTTTAACAGATTCCCGTGACCTTGTAAATTGGTAGGAATGATATATCGATATCAAGTTAGCGATATAATTTGTACATTTTGCCCCCTTTGTAAAGTTCACGGGAAAGGATGGTTAAGTCATCTGAAAACAAGCTTTTAACGCCTTATTTTTTAAGCAGTTTTCCAGATTTACTTACCCTTATTTTAGTATATTCTGTTTCTGAAAGCAAGAGAATTTTCAAAAAACAAGAAGGCAGTTCCCGTTTTTTCCGGAAAACTGCCTTCTTTCCCAAAAAATTACACAAACCGTTCCAAACGGAGTTTTTGGAAGAGTTCCCAGGAGCAAAGCCCCTCTTTTTGCCAACGGCATCCGCCGCACACGGAAAGCCATTGGTCTTTCTCCACCCGGCGCAACCGCTGCCCCGCCTGGGTAATATCCATTTCCTGCCCAGAGTGCACTCCCACCGCGGCTAACGCTGCTTGGTCACGGCGAAAAACATCCTCTGTGCCCAATGCACAGCCATTGTTTTCCCGCCGGTGCGGGCAAGCCGCACAAAGGTCATCGCTGCCGGAGCACACCGTCAGGTTTTCCCCTGCCGCCAAAGCCTCCAAGGTATTCTGCATACACTGGGTGAAAGTTTCATCATAGCCGCAACCCTGAAACAAGGTGGCACAAAACAGATGGTGTCCCCGAAGGCGCTTCATGCGGCACTCACCAACTTGGACTTTTTCAGGCTATACAAAATTGCCTGCGCGGCAACATACCCCAGCACCACCGAGATCACGTCTTTCACAAAGTAAGGAAGGCAAGCAACTAAAATTGCCTGGGGCAAAGAGGTGGACATCACCAGAGAGAACTGGATCGCGCCGCACAGGTCACAAAGCACCAGTCCGGCTAATCCCCAAAGCAGTGCCAACCATTTCCGGCCTTGTCTGGAACCCAAGCCGCACAACAGGCTCATGAGGAAGAATCCCCACAAGAACCCTCCGGTTACCCCTAAAAAGGCACCAACTCCCCCACCGAACCCGGCAAACACAGGCAATCCTACAGCGCCCAGTGCCAAATACACCGCAAGGGACAGTCCTCCCATACTGACACCCAGCACATAACCGCACAATGCCACAGCAAAAGTTTGCAGAGTCACCGGCACGCCCGTGGGCAAAGGAATGGAAATCTGGGACAGCACCGCCATAATTGCGGCGAACACCGCTACCAACACCATTTTTTGCAGTTTATTTTTATATTGTATCCTCATTTTTATTTCTCCTTGTTTGACGTTTTCTTTGTACCGGTCATTCCTCTTCCTGGCGAAGCTTTTCCAAAAAGTCTTTTTTGATATTCACTTCTCCCGCGGAGAACAACTTCTCTTCTCCGTTGGGCAGACGCACTTGCAGCCGGGCTTCATCGTCCACACCCAGCACCAAGCCTTCCTGGACTGTATCGCCTTGGGTGAACGTGACTTCCATGCCAGTGAGCAAGGATCGCTCCCGATAGGCGTCCATAAAAGTGCGCTGGGTCAAATGGTCGTAAAAACCGAAAAAGCGGTTAAGAATCTCTGCGGCAAGCTGAGTACGCACTCCAGCAGGGACTTCCTCTTGATACAGCGCACCGGCCACGTCCCGAATCTCCGGAGCAAATCCTCCCGGAGGTTCTTGGACATTGACGCCAATTCCAACGATGGCATAATTTAGACCGCTGTTTTCAAAATCCACGGAAGCTTCCGTCAAAATGCCGCACACCTTCCGGCCTTTCAAGTAAACGTCGTTGACCCACTTGATCATAGCGTGTTTCCCGGTCACACTGTCAATGGCTTCTGCCACTGCCACTGCTGCTGCAGTGGTCACGCACAAGGACTCCTCTGCGGAAAACTTCGGTCGCAGCAAAATGCTGATGTACAGCCCGGTTCCTTTCGGCGAAAGAAATGTTCGTCCCAATCGCCCTTTTCCCTGGGTCTGTTGTTGGGCGATCAGGACCATGCCTTCCGCACCGCCTTGCTCGGCAATGGCTTTCAGCACAGTGTTCGTGGAAGTGACAGAATCCCGCACATCGATGGCACACCCTTTTGCCGAGCCCGTAAGCAACCGGCGCACCCCCTGGGGTGTCAACACATTGCCGGATGACACAAGCCGGTACCCCCGGTTTGTACCTGCCTGGATTTCGTACCCGGCCTCTTTCAGTTTTCCCACCGCTTTCCACACGGAATTTCGGCTGATACCCAGCTTTTCCGCCATCTCTTCCCCGGAAATAGGCCCATCCGAATTTTCCAACAGCTCTAGCACATCATCGGTAACTGCCATATACGTCCCCCTACTTTCAAAAGCATTGACTTCACTTTACCATTCCTCGCTCTGATTGTCAACCTATTTATTCGTAGTAGGGTGACAATTCACTCCCACGGACACAAAAAGGGAACTGGCCTTTGGACCAGTCCCCTTTTGCTATACTATATAATATATTGAAAATAGATTTCCACTTAATTGCCGGGTTTAAAGCTATCCTTCAGCTTTACAGAACGGTTAAACACCAACGCATCAGGTTTGCTATCCTTGTTATCCACGCAGAAATATCCCTGACGCAGGAACTGATAGCTCTCCCCAGGCTTGGCATTTTCCAGGGCGCGCTCCACTTTGCAGCCATGCAGCACCGCCAAAGAGTCCGGATTCAAATAGTCCAGGAAATTGCCTTCATCCGGGTTGGCTACTGTAAACAGGTTATCATACAGACGGATCTCTGCGTCCAGCGCGTCGGCGGCATTTACCCAATGAATGGTAGCGCCCTTCACCTTCCGGCCGTCAGCAGGATTGCCTCCGCTGCTTTCGGGATCGTACTCCGCCAGAATCTCTGTCACCTTGCCGTTTTCATCCTTCACGCAACCGGTGCAACGAATGAGATAAGCGCCTTTCAAACGGCACTCAGGGCCATTGGGATAGAGCCGCTTATACTTGGGCACAGGCTCTTCCAGGAAATCCTCCCGCTCCACGTAAACGGTTCGGGAGAAGCTGACCGGGCGAGTGCCATCTTCCGGCTTATTGGGATTGTTCTCCACGTCGAACATCTCCGTTTTATCCTCCGGATAATTGGTGATGGTCAGCTTTACAGGGTCCAACACCGCCATGGCACGGCGGGCATTCTGGTTCAAATCTTCCCGCAGGCAATATTCCAAAAAGGCATACTCCACTGTGGAATTCACCTTGGACACGCCGTTGCGCTCACTGAAATTCCGGATGGAAGCAGGGGTATAGCCCCGGCGGCGCAAACCGCAAATGGTGGGCATACGAGGATCGCCCCAGCCGTCTACATAGCCGCCTTCTACCAACGCCCGCAGTTTCCGCTTGCTCATCACGGTATTGTTGATGCCAAGCCGGGCAAACTCGATCTGGCGGGGCTTGGAGGGCAAAGTCACATTCTGGATGACCCAATCGTAGAAGGGACGATGGTCCTCAAACTCCAGGGTGCACAGAGAATGAGTGATATGCTCCATGGCGTCCTCAAAGGGATGGGCGTAATCGTACATGGGATAAATGCACCACTTGTCCCCTGTCCGATGATGCTTGGAATGGTTGATCCGGTAAATGACCGGGTCACGCATATTGAAGTTGCCGGAAGCCAGATCGATCTTGGCACGCAGCGTCATGCGGCCGTCCTCGAACTCTCCTGCCCGCATACGGCGGAACAGATCAAGGCTCTCTTCCTTGGGACGGTCACGATAGGGACTGGTAGCGGGAGTGTTCAGGTCGCCCCGCATTTCTTTCATCTGCTCGGGGGTCAGCTCACACACATACGCCAGGCCCTTTTCGATCAGCTCTTCCGCACCTTTATACATTTCCTCAAAATAATCAGAAGCGTAATAGAAACGATCGTCCCAGTCATAGCCAAGCCAGTGGATGTCCTCTTTGATGGCGTCCACATACTCCACGTCTTCTTTCGTGGGGTTGGTATCGTCCATCCGCAGATTGCAAATGCCTCCAAACCGCTCTGCCGTTCCAAAGTCCACATAGATCGCTTTGGCGTGGCCGATGTGCAGATACCCGTTGGGTTCGGGTGGGAAACGGGTATGGACCTGCATCCCTTCCGTACGGCCGCCAGGGGCCATATCCTCTTTCACAAACTCGTCGATGAAGTTGGTGGAAGTCACTTCGTCAAAATTTACTTTATCACTCATACTTTTCACGGTTCCTTTCTAAGGGATTACGTTTTTTAATAGCACAGTTATGGGAATCAACCCTGCAACTTGGCCAGACCTGCTTTCAAGCGGCGAATAGATTCCTCCCGGCCCAGGAGAGTCAGAATCTCCATGGCGCCGCCGGGAGTGACCAGAGTACCTGCGGCGGCAATACGCACCGGCCACAGCAGCGTTCCGTTCTTCACTTCCAGCGTGGATGCCAGCTGGATCAGGCAGTCATGGATCTTATCAAGCTCCCACGCGGGGAGCTGCTCCAGAGCCTCCAACGCTGCTTCCAGCATTTTCGGAGAATTCTCCAAATTCGTTTTGCTCTTCTTATTTACAAAGAAATCCGCGGGATACTCGGGAAGTTCCTTGAAGAAATGAAGCAGCTGGGGGATCTCCGTAAATTTGGAAATACGGGCCGGCAAAATAGAGTAAAGCACCTGCCAGGGCTTTTCCTCTTCCCCGAACACTTCCCGGTAATAGGGCATAGCATGGGAGGTGAACTCCTCTTCGCTCATGGCTTTGATGTACTCCGCATTAAACCAATTCAGTTTGTCGTAATCGAACACAGCGGGAGATTTGCTGATGCCGTCGATGGAAAAAGCCTTTACCAATTCCGGCAGGGAGAAGATCTCCTGGTTATCCTTGGGGCACCATCCCAAAAGGGCAATATAGTTGGTGATCACCGGCGCCAAGTATCCCTCTTCCATCAAGCCCTCAAAGCTGGTGGAACCATGGCGCTTGGAAAGTTTGGACACACTGCCGTCCTCGTTTTTACCCATGATCAAGGGCAAATGCACATAGGTGGGGATCTCCCATCCAAAGGCTTCGTACAGCAGGTTGTACTTGGGGGTGGAGGTCAAATACTCGCAGCCCCGAACCACATGGGTGATGTGCATCAAGTGGTCGTCAATGACATTGGCGAAATTATAGGTGGGATACCCGTCCGCCTTCAAAAGCACCTGGTCCTCGATCTCTTTATTGTCAATGGTGATAGAGCCAAACACAGCGTCCTCAAACGTGGTGGAACCGGTAAGGGGCACCTTCTGCCGGATAACATAAGGCGTGCCGGCATCCAAAAGGCGATTCACCTCTTCTTGGGGAAGGTCACGGCAATGACGGTCGTAGCCACCGATGCCATGCTCATCGTGGAGGGATTCCAACCGCTCTTTTGTGCAGAAGCAATAGTAGGCTTTTCCTTCCCGCACCAACTGCTCTGAGTAGGGTTTATACAAGTCCTTCCGCTGGCTTTGCACATAGGGGCCATATTCCCCGCCCACGTCCGGGCCTTCGTCATGAGCAAGCCCAACCTGCTCCAGCGTTTTGTAAATCACGTCTTCCGCGCCTTCTACCAACCGCTCCCGGTCAGTATCCTCAATGCGGAGAACAAACTTGCCCCCTTGAGATTTGGCCACCAAATACTCATACAGTGCCGTGCGCAGATTTCCCACGTGCATAAAACCCGTGGGGCTGGGGGCGAACCTCGTCCTGACGATTGCCATTTTCTACCTCTCCTTACAGCCTTTCACAAAGTGAAAAGCACATTAGTCTCGCGTTTCTTACGGATAAAAGCAAGCCGCACGCCCGAAAAGACCATGCGGCATTTCCAATGAATGTTATTATAGCGCATAAAAGGGGGATTTGGCAACAAAAAGCAATAAAAATCTCCCACAAGGTTTTTACCCCTCCTGCCGCTCTTTTTGATACTGCACATATTCTTCCAAGCACATGTGCAGCTGCTCCATCTCCTGGGCGGCTTCTTTTCCCACATAGCGGTAATGCCAGCTTTCCTCTTCCACCCCTGTTATGGAACTTTTTTCCTCCCTATACCGCTGGACAAAACCATATTTCGACCCGTTTTGCTGCAACCAATCATAGGCTTTTGTGTTTGCAAACTCGCCGCTTACGTGGTTAAAATCCACCGCCAACCCAGTTTCATGTTCGCTGTGACCGGGCAGGGCCAAGGTTTTCATTGCGCTGGCTCGCGCCTCTTCTTCCCCCATTCCCTGTCTTTCATTTTCTTCTACCGCTTTCTGAAACAGAAATTGCTGCCGCTCCCTGCTCCGGTAACCCGATGCGACCCACAGCCACACTCCGTCTTGTTCCGCGGCTTTTACCATTTGCAAAAGATCTTTTGCCATGCGGCGGTCCACCACTTCATCGTCGACCAGGAAGGGAAGAAACTCCCAATCCTCCGGCAGAGCTATAGTTTCATTTACCAACACCAAAAGCGGATCGGAAAGCTGGTCAGTTTCCATCAGATTCTCCTGCTCCAGGGCGGCATTGGCCATTTGAATGCTGGATTCCTCTATACGGCGGCTTGTCCAAACGTCCCCAAAATTGCACAGCAATGCCACTGCCACCCCAAGGGTAATAATCATTTTGGCCATTCCTTTTGATGTCCCTTTTTCCCCCATTTCACAACCACTCCTCCAAAAAAGCTCTTGATTATTTTCCCCGAAAAGCGCATAGTTAATAAAGCGTGCGTTTCCGTTAAATGGAAAGCATGCTTTCGGCAAGTTTTCGTATACAGAATTCTTTTTCCATAAACTTTCTAAAAAGGGGGATGAGACATGACAAAAATATTTGTGTATGGAGATCGGGAAAAAATGGCAAACTACGCCAACGCCTTGGAAGGCTGCGGAGTAACAGGCGTATTTAGTTTGGACCTCACCCAAGCCAAGGACTGCAGAGGACTTCTCCTTCCAGGAGGCGGCGACATCGATCCGGCAAGGTATGGCCAAATTTCTGCCGGAAGCGAAGAGCCGGATTTGCAGCGGGATGCGGCAGAGCTGCAACTGGTTTCGGACTTTCTGGCTTGGAAACGACCTATTCTTGGCATCTGCCGGGGAATCCAAATGCTCAACGTAGCTTTGGGCGGAAATTTGATTCAGGATATTCCAACCGCAGCGGACCACCGGCACGATCCGACGATCGGAGACAGGATTCACTCTGTAGTAGCAGAGGAGACCGGATTTCTCTATCCCCTTTACGGGAAAGAGTTTGTGGTGAACAGCTCCCACCATCAGGCACTTGGTCAGTTGGCACCTGATTTCCGTGTGGTGGCTCGTTCCGCTTTGGACGGTGTGAGCGAAGCAGTGGAATGTCCTGAAAAACAGCTTTACGGTGTGCAGTGGCATCCTGAACGAATGTCTTTCGCGTTGCGCAGAGAAGACACGGTGGATGGTAAGCCCATCTTCCAATTTTTCTTAGAGCTTTGCAAATAATTTTTGGCAAGAGCTGGATTCTTTTCTTGACAACCGACGATGCAAATGATATAATGTGCAACGTTGGTTATGCGCGAGTGCTGGAACTGGCAGACAGGCACGTTTGAGGTGCGTGTGTCTACGACGTACGGGTTCAAGTCCCGTCTCGCGCACCAAATTAAAAAGCTCCCTACTGGGCAATCCCAGTAGGGAGCTTTTTTGCACTTTTGTAATCTTTAATTTTAGACTGCTGTTGGCAGATTCTTCTTTCTCTGCTCTCCAATTTCATTTTATATGTATACTGCCCTTAGCCGGAAGGATCTAATCGGCTCCCAAAATTTCGCCGTCCTGAATGTAAAACGTTCGGTCGTTGACGGTTACCCGTTCATTCCCAAACCAAGAAATACGCATTTGGTAGGAATTTTCTATGCTCATAATATGTTCCTTTTCCTCCGGCCTGTCAGACCACTCCACATACACTTCCCCATCGTAACCATCCCAAAAACTGAAGTCTGTTTTGTAAATTTGAATGGTACAGGCACCATCGCTGGAAACACTTTCCATTGCCAACTGTGGTTCACCTGTGGGATTGTTATAAAGCAAAAGGAAATTTACCGCTAGTACCAGGACCACCATCAATAGCGTGCCCAAAGAACAAAACGTTGCCACCATATTCCGAGTACCGGATTTCCAGTGGACCTGAAACCCCAAGACCAAGTAAATGATCAAATTCGCTATTACCCAGCCAACCGACAGAGACAATAACAGCAGTCTTCCCGGCTGTTCCCTCTGAAAAAACGCAATGATCCTAACAACAATTCCCAAGCCGAAAATTCCAATCAATATTCCCGCGCGCTGTCCGCCTGTCAAACGACTAATCCACTCCATAACAGGATTCTTTGACAATACTTTCTTTATCATTTATAGCACCTCACAATACGTTCAATGGACAAAAAAGAGAATGATCCAAGCAAGAACTACAACAAAGGATATAATATTTGCGGCCAAACATCTCCTGCCAAGCTCCCAATGAACCTGTGCATTGATAATCAAATACCCCCACGCAACAACAAAAAACCCAGGCTAGCTCCTTCCCCCAGCCAATAAGCCTGATAAGGAACTGCATCACGAAGATATTCAAGCAGCCAAAAAATGGGCAGAAATAGAAAAATTGGAAGAAAAAAGAAAATCAATTTGCGAAAGGCTGATGCTTCGGACAAAAAGCACATAAGTTTGTTTTTGAAAAGCCATTGTTTCCATTTTCCCATACAATTCCACCTTGGTCCGCCTAAATTGCACTTCAAGCTGTGTTTTTTCTTCCATACCGGACGGAATTAAAGACCTACATCAAATTAGATCGGCACATTTACAGTGCTTACACCCTTCTACTTTTCCACAACGTTGATAAAAATCTGCTTCTTTGTGTCCATTATATCATCTTATGTTTTAGAAGCAACCATTTTACTGGTCCAACTGATTCTTTGATTTAAAATAAAAGGTTCCGCCCACTTTTAGGAACACTTGTCCATCCTCCTACCCAAAATTTGCGAAAATATTTTTCCTGTGAAAAAGCGTACAACTTTCTCCACAAACTTTAAAGTTGTACTTTTTGATTATTAAAATTTAATATTCTTGAATTTTTTTGTGCTTTTTATTGACATCTCCAAATCTTGGTGCTATTATTTTGGCAGGATGCAAAATCAATATGACGTCACCATATTTTATGCAAATTGGTTTTGTTTCCTATAACTATTTGGGTGCAGCCTGGATGGCTGTGGGGTGAAAATCCACCTTTTCACAAAATGCAATCAGGATGTAATAGAAAGGGGCATGCCCCTTTCTCAAGTTGGAGCTCCAACTTGACGTTTTTAAGATTCTTGAAACGTCTGTAAAATCCCGTTGGTTTTGTAGAAATCCCCAGATTGGAACCTCATATCTTCTCCAAGGTCTGCAAAATTCGCGAAAGCGCGAAAGAAAGGGTGTAGGAGTTATGAAGTTACGAAAGGTTCTAAGCACACTGCTTGCAGCGACGATTTTGCTTTCTGCATTTTCCGCCTGCAACAGCGGCGACCCCGGTTCTGTTTCAGAACCGGAAGCAGACACCAGCTCGTCCGTTTCCACCCCTGCTGAGGAAGATTCCGAATCTGCAGAGGAAGGAGAGACCGCTGCGGAAGGAACTCCTTTGGAGCTCTGGACTTTCCAGGAAGTTCACCGTCAATTTTACGAGACCATGGCTGACAAGTGGAACGAGGAAAATCCTGACAAACCTGTTGCACTCACCGTATCGGTTCAGCCCTTCGACGACATGCACAACAAGCTGACCATCGCCCTTCAGTCCGGCGAAGGCGCCCCGGATATGTGTGATGTTGAGATCAACAAGTTCCCCACCTATCTGGAAGGCGAACCCCAGTTCATGGATCTGACCAGCTATGTGGATCCTTATCGGGATGAAATCGTTGCTTCTCGTTTGGAAGTGTATTCTAAAGATGACAAAAACTACGGTATTCCTACTCACGTAGGCGCAACAGTGGCGTTCTATGACACCTCCATCCTGGAGCCTGCTGGTGTTGATTACAAGGAAATCAAAACATGGGATGATTATAAAGAAGCCGGCCTGAAAGTGGTTGAGGCTACCGGCAAGGCCATGGGCGCTGCTGAAACCAGCGGCACGTTTGTTTATCAGGCTATGTTGGCCGCACAGGGCTCCGACATGACTGACGAAAACGGCGATCCCGCACTGGATTCTGCTGAGTCCATCAAGGCCCTCACCACCATTCAGGAACTGGTTGAGGCTGGCGTTGACCAGACGATCCCCGGCGGCAGCGTAGACGGCGAAGAAGGCTATGGTGCTATCAACGCCGGCGGTTATGCCACCATCATCCGTCCTCTGTGGTACATGTCCAGATATCCGGCTTACATGGAAAACATTGAAGCTGGCAGAATCGGCATCGCTCCCATGCCTGTATTTGACGAAGCTGATTTTGGCATTTCCTACGGCGGCGGCGGTACCGGTACTGTTGTGACCGTTCAGTCCGAGTCCCCTGAACTGGCTGCTGAATGGCTCTGCTGGGCAAAACTGAGCGAAGAAGGCAACCGTGACATTTGGAACGTGCTGGGCTTCGATCCTTGCAACATGTCCCTGTGGGACGACGAAGAGCTGACCACTGATGAGAGCAACCAGTTCATCAGCTTCTTCATCGACAATCCCTTCGACGTGCTGAATACTGTTCGGGATAACATCCGCACGATCAAATCCACGTATGCTGTTCCCACCATCGACGATGTTCTGACCAGCGTTACTCTGCCTGACATCATCGAAAATGGCGTTCCCGCTGAGGAAGCTGCTAAAGCCGCGCAGGAGCAGGCAGTCAACGAGTTGGGCCTGTAAGCTCTTCTCCTTTGATCTTACAAAAGTAAATCCTATGAAAATGGGCGGCGGTAGGAGTTTTCTTACCGCTGCCATTTTTTCTAAAAGGAGTGAGTTTTTTCAATGATAAAAAAATTCTTTTATAATCAGAAAGTCGCCCCTTACATGTTTATCCTCCCGTTTTTGATTATTTTCTGCCTCTTTTTTATCTATCCTATGGTGAGCACCATTGTGATGAGCTTCCAGGATGTAAAACCTGGCGTGACAGAATGGGTGGGCCTGGCAAACTTCCGCCGTCTGTTTGGGGACAAAGTTTTCTTTAAAGCGTTGGGCAACAGCTTCTTATATATGGTGCTGACTTTGGTACTGCTCATCCCCTTCCCCATGATGTTTGCCTGCATGATCAACAGCAAACTTATGAAGGCTCCCGGGCTGTTCAAATCGTTGATGTACCTTCCCGCCATCACTTCCGTGGTGGTTGCAGGCACCATTTTCCGCTTGGCTTTCAGCGAAACGGAGTATTCTTTGATGAACCAGATCGTAGGGATGTTCGGCATTGAACCTGTGCGATGGCTTCGCCAGCAAGGAACCGGTTTCTTTGTGCTGCTTTTGGTGGCCTGCTGGCGTTGGACCGGCGTGAACATGATGTATTTCCTTTCCGGTTTGAAGAGTATTCCGGAGGAACTTTATGAGTCCGCCAGCATCGACGGCGCCAACGGCTGGCAAAAATTCATTAAGATCACCATGCCTTTGCTCAAACCTACCACGATCTATGTGCTGACCATTTCCATTTACGCTGGTCTGGCCATGTTTACAGAAAGCTTTATCCTGTGGAACGGCAACAGCTCCCCCAACAATATTACCCTGACGATCGTGGGCTATCTGTATCGCCAAGGTATTGAGAAAAACGACCTGGGGTATGCTTCCACCGTTGGCCTGGTACTGCTTATCATCGCCATGACCATCAACTTGATCCAGCTTCGGATCAACGGCACACTGGGTGGAGAGGAGGATTGACATCGGATGAAAACTTCCCTTACAAAAGGACAGACTCCGCGCAACAGATTACTGAGCGCACTTATGTTTATTTTCTTCCTGGTTTTGGGCATTTTGGTGGTCATTCCCTTTTACGCCAATTTTATCTCCAGCTTTAAACCGGGCCGCGACATTGTTCAGTTTGGTTTGAACTTGGGCATTGACTTGAACCGTATGTCTTTTGACAACTACGTCTATCTGTTTACGGGAGATCACTACTATTTCCGGTGGTTTTTCAACAGCATGGGATTGACCATTATCCAAGTGGTCTGCGTTTTGATGGTCTGCGCCTTTGTGGGTTATGGTTTTGCCTGCTATGAATTCAAAGGCAGGAACTTCCTTTTCACACTGGTTCTGCTGACCATGATGGTTCCCTTTGAAATCCTTATGCTGCCTTTGTACACAGAGATCATCAACATGAAGCTCACCGACACCTGGGCTGGTATCATCCTCCCCGGTTTGACCCAAGCTTCTACCATCTTTTTCTTCCGGCAATACCTTTTGAGTATTCCCAAGGAAATTATTGACGCAGGACGTGTGGACGGTTCCTCGGAATATGGCATCTATTTCCGCTTGATCATGCCTATTATGAAGCCTTCCTTTGCGGCAATGGCCATTCTCAACGGCATGAACAGCTGGAACAACTTCCTGTGGCCCTTGCTGGTCTTCCGTTCTGACAAGAACTTCACGTTGCCCATCGGTCTGCGTTCCTTGCTGACTCCCTACGGCAACAACTACGATTTGCTGATTGTTGGATCTTTCTTCTCGGTGATTCCTTTGTTCATTCTGTTCTTGGCGTTCCAGCGGTATTTCCTGGATGGCATGACCGCTGGCGCAGTCAAAGGATGATCGCTCATATTTATTGATTTATTTGTACGTACCTCCCATTTATCTGAAAAAAGGGTTATCTGGTTTTTACCAGATAACCCTTTTTTCACAGTTAGTTTTCGATCTAATTAATTGGTTAATTTTTATTTTGGAATAAAAAATGTAGGAAAATCAACATGATAAAGTAGGATTTTGAATATTGTTTATTTTCAGATGTGTATACAGGTCGGATTCTCAACAATTTAGCTACGTATTTTTATAGATTTTTGTATTTTGTGTGATATAATTTTAGCTGTAATTCCCAATCCGAGGGAAAAGGAAGGAGTAATTGTAATGAAAAAACATGCCAAACGAATCGCCGCGGCGTTGCTGGCCTGCTTGCTGACCGCTTCGCTGGCCGCCTGTAACGGTGGAGGGGGAGGCTCCACTACAAGCGGAGGATCTTCCGACAGCACCACAACTTCCGATACCGGTAACGGAGGCGACACCGGTGAAATTGTCACTCTGACGATCTGGGGCTTTGGTTCTTCCGACACCGAGGACTGCAACGAAGTCGCAGCCGCAGTCAGCGAACTTACCCGCGAGAAGATCGGTGTGGAAATCAACCTGGTCCGTGGTCAGGACGGCGAGCAGATGAACCTGGCTTTGACTTCCGGCGAAGCTATCGACCTGATGAACTACACCAATATCAGCGGCCAGCTGACCACTCTGGTAAAGAACGGCCATGCTACCGAACTGGACGACCTGGTGGAAGAGTACGCTCAGGGTGCTTTGGAAGTCATCGACCCTGTTGACTTGGAAACCTGCAAGATCAACGGCATTCTGTATGCCCTGCCCAACATGAAGGATACTTCCCGCGCTGCTGGTGTTTCCATGCGCAAGGATATTCTGGAACAGCTCAACATTGACGTTTCTGAAATGTCTACTTTTGAAGAAGTCCATGACGTTCTGGTTCAGGTACGGGATAACGTCCCCGATGTATATCCTCTGGTACCCAGCTGGGCACAGGGCGGCATGCAGAGCGTTCTGCCTGTGGACGGCTTGACCGACAACCTGGGCGTTCTGGAAAATGTTTTTGACGACAGCACCGAGGTCGTCAACTGGTATGCTACCGATACATATCGCGAATTCTGCGAAATGATGTATCAGTGGAACCAGGAAGGCTTGATCATGCCTGACGCTACCACTACCACTGAAAACAACCTGCTTTCCGGCCCTGGTTTCGCTATGTTCGAAAACTGGAAGCCCGGCAAGGAGCTGGAAAACTATAAGGCCAACGGCAAAGAAGTGGAGTTTGTCCACCTGGTTGAGCCCTTCAAGGATACCAACACTGCTCAGTGCAACTCTTACTTCATCCCCTATTCTTCTCCCAACCCCGAGAAGGCTATGCAGATGTGGAACCTGATGTACACTGACCCTGACATTGCCAATCTGCTCATCAACGGTATCGAAGGCAAGCATTGGGAATATGTGGACGATTCCAAAGAATTCATCACCACTCCCGAAGGTGTGGACCCCAACGCCAGCGGCTACACTTCTGTTGACTGGTCTTGGCCCAACCAGCAGATCACTCCCGTTTGGCAGGGCGGCGAAGCCGACCTGTGGGATCAGCTCAACGAGTTCAACCGCAGCGGTCATCCCACTCCTGCTCACGGCTTCACTTGGGATAGCAGCTCTGTGACCAACCAGATCACTGCTTGCCAGAACGTGGTTTCTCAGTACAATACCGCTTTGGTATGGGGTACTTTGAATCCCGACGAAACTATTCCGAAATTCGTTGCTGAACTGGAAGCTGCCGGTATCAACGAGATCATCGCAGAAAAGCAGCGTCAGTTGGATGAATACCTGGCTTCCCAGGAGTAATTCCTAAAATCACAACCCTTACCATCTTTCATAACAAAGGGTAATCTAAATGAAAAAGGACTCCCCGCAGAAATGCTGGGAGTTCTTTTTTTGTTTGACAGGATAGCATGGGATACTTTGACATACTTTTTGACATAGTTTTTTAAATGAAACGTTTTTAGTTAACTCTGCTACCTTGCATGCAAAAAAGTGAAAAAGTGAACATAAATGACAAGATTGTCTCTTTCTTTTTTGAATAGGTCTGTTATGATAAACGTATCAACAATTAGAAAGGCAGGGATTGCATTTGACAGAACTGGACAAGCGACTGGTTCAGGTCGTTCCCAGCGAACGGCAATTTCAATACCAGCAACTGGAATTTTACAGCTTTATCCACTTCACAGTTAACACGTTTACCGGCAAAGAATGGGGTGACGGCACAGAGGACCCAGCGATTTTTAATCCGGTCAAACTGGACGCACGCCAATGGGCACGGGCCATCAAATCCGCGGGGATGCGGGGAATGATTTTGACCTGCAAGCATCACGACGGCTTCTGCCTGTGGCCCAGCAAATACACCAGCCATTCCATTGCCAGCAGTCCCTACAAAAACGGAGCTGGGGATGTTGTGCGGGAAGTTTCCGACGCTTGCCGGGAAGAAGGGTTGAAATTCGGCGTATATCTTTCCCCTTGGGATAGAAACAACCCCCTTTACGGTCAAGGGAAAGCCTACGACGACTATTTCTGCAATCAGCTCACCGAACTGCTCACCAATTATGGCGAGGTGTTTTCCGTGTGGTTTGACGGGGCCTGCGGAGAAGGTCCTAACGGCAAGAAACAATACTACGATTGGGAACGGTATTACCAGGTGATCCGTTCCTTGCAGCCGGGCGCCTGCATCAATGTATGCGGTCCTGACATTCGCTGGTGCGGCAACGAAGCCGGCGATACCCGTCCCTCTGAATGGAGCGTTGTTCCCGCCAGAATGCGTGACACGGAAAAGATCGCCAGTTTAAGCCAGCAGGCGGATGACGACTCTTTCCGGCAGCGGAAAATCACCGCTTCGGACAGGGATTTGGGCAGCCGCAAAGTGCTGGAAAACGAAAAGGATTTGATTTGGTATCCCGCGGAAGTGAACACCTCCATACGGCCCGGTTGGTTCTATCACCCGGAAGAGGATGACAAAGTGCGTTCTCTGGAAACGCTGATGGACATCTATTACCGTTCTGTAGGCGGCAACGGCACATTTCTTTTGAACATCCCCCCTACTCCTGACGGACTGTTCCACGAAAACGATGTGCAACGTCTGAAAGAACTGGGAGATACTTTGAGGAACGCTTTCCAGACCAACTTGCTGGATCAAGCCACCCTCACCGCTGACAGCGCTCAGGAAGGTTACGGCATTGAACATGTGCGGCAGGAAAACTACGACACATTTTTCAAAACAACGGATGGGATAAATCACTGCGTCATTGAGGCAGTGTGGGATGCTCCCCAATCCATCCGTCACATTGTGATGAAGGAAAACATTCTTCTCAGCCAACGTGTGGAGGCATTTAAGGTGGAGGTTTGCCAGGGTGGTTCTTGGCAAACTGTCTACGAAGGCACTGTCATTGGTTACAAGAAGATCATTCCCCTAAACAATGTGGAAGGTGACCGACTGCGCATCACTATTCAGGACGCCCGTGTTGCTCCTACCCTTTCTTTTATCGGCGTATATTGATGTTTCGTACATGAACAAAGGCCCCGGAATTTTCCGAGGGCCTTTTCGTGTTACATATAGCAGAAATACACGGTGGTATGAAGGATGGGATCACGGTACGAAGTATAGACCCCGCTGCCGGTGATGATGGAATTTTGACCCACCACATTTTCAGGGCAAATACTGCCGTTTTCCAGCAGATAACGGGCATTCTCTATGGTTCGGGCATCGGGTGTTTTGTGAATGGAACCATCCCAGGTAGGGGCATACTGCCCCGGCTGGTAAATCACTTCCCGGATGGTATCAGGATAATAACTGCTGTTTACCCGGTTGAGCACCACACTGCCCACCATCCGCTGCACCCAGTCCGGTATCCACGTACAGCCCACTTCCGCATAGATCACCCGGGCAAGCAGGTCCAAGTCCTCTTCCGTATATTGGGGCTGCTGGTCCGCTTCTATGGCCTGCTGGATCTCCTGGGCGGTTGTATATTCTTCAAAGTATGTGGTCTGTTCCAGATCCAAGCCCAAGTCACGAATCTTTAAGTTCCGCTGCTGTTCGTAAATCGCCCCCACCTGCAAGGCATAGGAGCTCCCATCTTCCAGGACGCGTTGGATGGCCGCGGTGTAATCCATATCCGGATCGTACCCCGTCACCTGCACATGCTCTGAAAGGCCCGCTGCCGACGCCGTTCCTGCTGTTGCTGTCACCCCTACAATCAACAGAATGGCCGTGAGAAAAAGTGAAATCATTCGTTTCATGAGTCAATCTCCTTATGGTTTTGTGTATGACACATCCTTATGGGACAGGCCGGGAAAATATTCCTCCCTCCTGCCGCAGTGACCCATGATACCACCTGATTTCAAAAAAGCCTGTCAAAAAACAGGCGCAAAAAACACCCCAACCATCTGGATGGGGTGTAACTGTTCACGGATTGAGGGTAAACAGCCACGCACACGCGCAACTGTCATCGGTTATTTCCGGATAGCAACTGACACACTGACAAGTGATACGGTCGTCAATTTCTTTTGCAAATCCGGCGTACTCGATCAATCCTACCGGTTTACAGGGATGATATTCCATTCCTTTCCTGGCTCTGGCTCGCTGCACCCTGCATTCCAGCGTGCGGTACAACAAAGTATTTCCTTGAAGGATGGCTTCGTCTTCATTTAAATTGGCGTACAAGCGAAAAGACAAGGCCCGTTTCAATCCCTCCAAGCCGGGATGCTCCGGCAAGGCAAGAAACTGCTTGATCCTCCGTGCCTCGATGACGGTAAACCGCTTCCAAGCCTCCTCGTCGTGATACATGGCTTCGTCCATTCCCAGCTTCCGTTCAACGGATTGGAACCACACGCCATCCATGGCAAGCCAATCTTTGGAATAGATGGAAATCAGCTCTAAAAGCTGCTCCCGGGACAGGTTCTCTAAGCTTTCTCCCGGCTTCATACGCGCTTTACCATCACGTAGTCGTCCATCACATAGCCGTTGCCAATATCCGACTCCACGGCCTCCACGGTCTGGTAACCGTAATGCTCATACACCTTCTCTGCATGGGTGTTTTTCTTGTTCACCGTCAGGCGGATTTTCGAAAGGCCCTCTTTTTTGGTCTCTTCTTCCACCAGATCAAACATGGCCCGGACAACGCCCTGATGACGATACTCTGCCAGCAGATACACCTTGCTCAGGTACATTTCCTCCTGGCCCTGGTAATGAGGTGCAAATCCCACAAACCCGGCATATTCCCCATCCAGCTTTGCCAGATAGTACCGGTAATTCTGGTTGGCCATTTGGTCCTTCACCGCGTGGTCCGACTGGAATTTATCGATCATATAGTCGGTTTGCCCTTCCGGAAGAATGGAATCAAAGGTCTCATGCCACACCTTCGGCGCGATGTCACACAAGATGTCTATCTGCTTTTGGGTTTCCACACGTTCCAACTCAATGTTTTTCATAGCGCAATTCTTCCTTTCATCACATGATATCAATTCATTTTTCAGCGTTCGCTGTAATTTCCCAAGAAGGAAAAACGAGGCAATTCATCGCACAGGGAACAAATCAGGTCTAGCGTGCCAGGCTGATGAATATTCCCGGTAAAATCCAGGTAGAAATCGTATTCGAAATTTTTCCCAGGCAGGGGGCGTGACTCGATTTTCGTCAAATTAAGGCCAGCCATGGCAAATCTTTGCAGCACACTGGAAAGAGAGCCTGTCACATGGGGCAGAGAAAAGCACAGGCTGATTTTATTGGCGTCCTCGGGCAAAATGGCCTCCCGAGAAATGACCACGAATCGGGTGGTGTTCTCCGCCTCGTTTTGGATATTCTCCGCCACGATATTTAAGCCGTATTCCTGTGCGGCTTCTTTAGAGCAAATGGCCCCCACTCCAGCAGGACATTCTTCCGCCACGTACTGGGCCGCAGCAGCTGTATTGGACCACTCCATGGGCTTGATCCCGTTGGCTTCCAGATACTCGCTGCACTGGGAAAGAGCCTGGGGATGGGACACCACTGCGTTCACCTTGCCGGTATTTCTCCCTACAGCCAAGCAATGCTCCACTTTTACGTCTACCGCTCCCACAATGTAGAACCGATAGCTTAAAATCAGGTCGTAGACACCGGTGACCGAACCGGCAGCGGAATTTTCTACCGGCAGCACACCGAAATCCGCTTTCCCTTGACGCACATCCTCAAAGACCTGTTTCCAGGTCGGCTCAAATTCCGGAGAGATCTTTCCAAAGAACCCCAATGCCGCTTTGTGAGAAAAGGCGCCCGGAACGCCTTGACACATGACTTTCGCCCCGTCTGTTTTCAAAATCCGGGCAGCGGTGGCTTCCAGCTTTCGGAGAGAACCTCCGCTTTGGAGAAGGTTGTGCTGCTTGGCGCGGCTGATGGCCATGATGGAACTGTACAGGGCTGCGGCAGCATCCCCGTCTATGTGGCAGAGCTGGACGTGCTCACCCAGCTCACCGGCTTCCACCTGACCCGTGGGATGCTCTGCGCCATGTACCGGAAGCCCCTGCCTGCGGTGGAGCAGCTCTGCGCCAACGCAAAACGCATCGCCGTCTTGGAGGACGTCATGAACCCCACCAACATCGGCGCCATCATCCGTTCCGCCGCCGCCCTCCACATGGATGTCCTGGTGCTCACCAGCGCTTGCAGTGACCCTCTCTACCGGAGAGCCATTCGGGTCAGCATGGGCAACGTCTTTCAGATCCCCTGGACGTACTTCCCCAAGGGCGCTGATTGGACGAACCAACTGCACCAGCTGGGCTTCAAGACTGTAGCTATGGCACTGAAAGAGGACTCTTTGGACATCTACGACCCACGCCTCCAGCAAGAGGACAAGTTGGCGGTGGTGCTGGGTACCGAAGGGGACGGCCTGGCGGCGGAGACCATCGCCCACTGTGATTATACCGTCCGTATCCCCATGTCCCACGGTGTGGATTCCCTGAACGTGGCCGCTGCCAGCGCCGTGGCCTTCTATCAGCTGGGACTGCTCCACGACCGGAACCGGTGAGCCATCGCCAGACAAAACCCCCTGACACAGGTGAAAGCGCCTGCATCAGGGGGTTTTGCTTGGGTTTGATTTCAAATTTATGTAGGAGGAAAAGTGAGAACTCAGCCTTCCCGTACAGCGTCAAACGCCTGGTCTAGGTCGGCGAGAATATCATCAATGTGTTCGGTGCCGATGGACAACCGAATGGTGGTGGGACGGATGCCGCAGGCCAGCAGCTCTGCTTCGTCCAGCTGAGAGTGGGTGGTGGAAGCGGGATGGATGACCAGCGACTTCACATCCGCCACATTGGCCAGCAGGGAGAACAGCTTCAGCGACTCCGTGAACCGCTTGGCCTGTTCCTCGGTGCCCTTCAGCTCAAAGGTGAAGATGGAGCCGGCTCCGTTGGGGAAGTAAGCATCGTAGAGCTCCTTCTGATGCCCGCCGGACAGGGAGGGATGGTGCACCTGCGCCACCTGGGGGTGATGGTTCAGATAATCCACCACCTTTAAGGCGTTCTCCACATGGCGTTCTACCCGCAAAGAGAGGGTCTCCAACCCCTGCAAGAGCAGGAAGGAGTTGAAGGGGGAGATGACCGCGCCCTGATCTCTCATCAGCGTGGTGCGCAGCTTCATGATGTAAGCCAGATCGCCGCAGACTTCCGTGAACACCACCCCGTGATAGGAGGGATTGGGCTGGCTCAGCCCAGGGAACTTGCCGCTGCCCGCCCAGTCAAATTTGCCGGAGTCCACGACCACGCCGCCCATGACCGTGCCATGTCCGCCGATGAACTTGGTGGCGGAGTGAACCACAATGTCCGCACCGTGTTCGATGGGGCGCAGCAGATAGGGGGTGGCGAAGGTGTTGTCTACCACCAGGGGGATGTGGTGGCGGTGCGCCACTTCCGCCAGAGCTTCCAGGTCGGCGATGTCCCCGTTGGGGTTGCCCAGAGTCTCAGCGTAGACCAGCTTGGTGTTGGGCTGGATGGCCGCCTCGAAAGCCGCCGGATCAGCCGGATCGGCAAAGGTCACGTCCAGCCCCTGATCCTTCAGGGTGTGGGCGAACAGGTTGTAAGTGCCGCCGTACAGATTGGCAGAGGAAACGATATGATCGCCAGCCACCGCAATGTTCTGCACCGCATAGGTGATCGCCGCCGCCCCAGAGGCCGTCATCAGCGCCGCCGCGCCGCTCTCCAGCGCGGCCAGCCGCTGTTCCAGCACGTCGGAGGTGGGGTTCATC
>OLOH01000446.1_pt1 | contig 30174 bp, 24 predicted proteins | sample 1673221 | NCBI WGS metagenome assembly OLOH01 (sample SAMEA3136767, study PRJEB25190) | human gut metagenome
TACTGAATGCGTGCTCTTAAAGCAGCAACAATCGGTGCCCAGTCCACCCCGTGAACCATAGCGGCTTCTTCAATCGTTTCGCCGCGAGCGCCCGGTCAGCCGACACAATGCATACCAATGCCAAAGAAGATTTCGGCAAGGGAGCTGTCGTAGTCCAGAACATCACCAATGATGGTGTCCTTTGTAACGGTAAATGCCATAAAGTTGTTCCTCCTTCCTGTGTTGGGTTCAGTTATCTTTTATGATTTTTGTACAAGCACATTATAATACAAAAAAGGTATAAAATCAAGAACGGGAAACAAAACAAACCGTGAACAAACGGCTGTTTGAGTGGGAAGAAAGGTTCGGTTATTCTTCATCGGTCTGCTCGGGAACGGGCAGAATCTCGGCACGCAGCTTTGCGATGCGGCGTTCATCGGTGGCAAGAACGGTAAATTTGACATTGCCCACCTGTACCGATGGGTGTTCGTCCTTGGCAGGGATGCAGTCAAGCAGGTCGGTAATCATGCCGCTGAGGGTGTCGTAGTCCTCTTCGGGACCGATGTTCATGCCCAGCAGCTCCTCGACGTCGTCCACAGACATGGAGCCATCCAGAACGAAGATGGTGTCGGAAAGCTTCTGGTATTCCTCTTCCTCCTGGTCATACTCGTCCTGCATATTGCCGACGATTGATTCCAGCAGGTCCTCCATGGTGATGATGCCTTCTGTGCCGCCATATTCGTCCACCACAATGGCAATGTGGATCTTTTCCTTCTGCATTTCCTTAAACAGGTTGTCGGCTTTGATGGTTTCCGGCACAAAGTGGGCGGAACGGAGCAGGTTTTTCAAAGGGGTGTTCTTGCCGGAATTTCGGTCCAGAAGGAAGTCCCGGGCGTTCAGAATGCCCAAAATGGTGTCCACGCTTTCCTCGTAGACCGGCAAACGGCTGTGACCGCTTTCCCGGATCATTTCCAGAATCTCCTGGTCCGTGGAGTCAATGGGGAGGGCGTCCACATCGCTGCGGGGCGTCATGGCTTCCCGCACGGAGATGTCCCCAAAATCGAACACGTTTTGAATCCATTCCTGTTCGTCCTCGTCGATGGCGCCTTTTTCCCCGCCCAGGTCCACCATCATGCGGATCTCGTCCTCGGTGACGCTTTCCTCTTCCGCTTCCACCTTCAACCGCAGCAGGCGCAGAACGCCGTTGACCGATTTGGAAAGCAGCCAGATCACCGGGCGCAGGATAAAGGCCATGCCACGGATCACGCCGCAGGCCATTTTGGCCACTTCGTAGGATTTCTGCATGGCGATGCGCTTGGGCACCAGCTCACCGAACACCAGGGTGAAGTAGGAGAGAATGATAGTGATGATCACAATGGAAACGGTGTTCAAAGCGGACAGGGAAAGGGATTGGAATCCCAGCCCGTAGAAGATCCAGTTGGCCAGATCGCCGGAGAAGTTTTCCGCAGCAAAAGCGCTGCCCAGGTAACCTGCCAAGGTGATGGCCACCTGGATGGTGGACAAAAATCCGGAAGGTTCTTCCACCATTTTCAAAAGTTTGGAGGCGGTCTTGTTTCCGTCCTCTTCCAATTTTCGAAGTTTGGTGCTGTTCAAAGACACCACTGCCAATTCCGTAGCCGCGAAAAAGGCGTTGATCAGTATCAAAACCACTTGCAATAAGATTTCCAAAATCGTGCACTCCTTTTATGTTGGAAAATGGATGAATTCAAAGTGCCAACCTAGTTCCGGGGATAAAACCAGCCGGGAAAACACAAAAAAGCATAGCCTGCCGTAAAAGAATACGGCAAGTTATGCTTTTGAAAATCTTCCGTTTGCTGTTTTAAAGTGGCGCTGGCAGGGTGACTGTCACCGTCGTCCATGATGAATAAAACCTCTCTTTAAAGTTAACATTGGCTTCATTATATAGAACTTTTCTCTTCTTGTCAACGGGTTTCCTGCCGGAAGTCCGGTCGTTGTATCCCCCGGTCAGCAGGTGTATACTGATGCCAAAGGAGATGATTTTATGAAAAGATACGCATCTGCTGTGTTGGCCCTGCTGCTGGCGATACTCTGTGCCGGCTGCACGGGAAACCGCAACTCCCTTCCCTCGAGTCTGGGTCTGCCCCTGAAAGACTCCACAGTGGTGGAGCACTGGGACGACCACGGTGGGATGAGCGACGGCAGAGGGTACTGGAAGGTGACCCTGTCGGACCAGGATGCCGCGGCCTTGGATGCCCGGGTCCGGAGTGGGAAGGGCTGGCACACTCTCCCGGTAAATGAGGACGTGGAGACCCTGCTTTATGGCCGGGAATGGCAGGAAGGGACAGAGTCTTTCAGCGCCGGGCCCTACCTCACCGGCAAGGACGGAACCCCCCTGCTTCCTAAGGCGAAAGAGGGATACTGGTTCTTCCGCAACGATCAGACCGGAAGCTGGGAAACCACGGAGGTGCTGGGGCGGTACTCCTTCAATTTCACCGCCGCCATATACGATAGCGAAACCCAGACCCTTTACTGTGGGGAGTTGGACACCTGAGTGGCCAGAAAAGAGCCGGGAAATAGTTGGATACCCAGGAATTTATGTTGAGTTTATTTCGTAAAAATAGTATAATTTTAGTGAAGTAGACGGGACGGGCGTCCTGGAAACCTGTTTGGGCGGCATCCCTACTGAGAGGGGGCCGGGAAAGACGAAAAGAAAAGTCGGAGAGAAAAAGGAGGTAACATCTATGGGAAAACGAAACGGAAAACGATGGCTGGTACTCATGTTGGCGTTGGTTTGTGTGTGCGTCCTTGCGGCTTGCCAAAACGAGCAGTGCGATGACCAAGAGGGGCAATACGACACCTGTGCCAAGCCTGTGATTTACCTCTATCCGGAGAAAGAAACGGATGTGACGGTACAACTCCACTATGATGGTGAACTGACCTGCACGTACCCTGCCTACAACGAGGGTTGGACGGTCACCGCCAGTCCTGACGGCACCTTGACGGACTCTGACGGCCAGACCTATAACTATCTTTTCTGGGAGGGTAAAGATAACATCGCGTATGATTTTTCCCAGGGTTTCTGTGTGGCCGGAGGTGACACCGCAGCTTTTCTGGAGGATGCCTTGAGCCAGCTGGGACTGACCCGGCAGGAAGCCAACGAATTTATGGTCTATTGGCTGCCGCGGATGGAGGAGAATCCCTACAACCTCATTGCCTTCCAGACCGATGCCTATACAGACGCGGCGCGGCTGACCATTGACCCGGCTCCCGATACGCTGCTGCGGGTGTTCATGGCGTGGAAGCCGCTGACGGACCCGGTGGAGATTTCCCCTCAAGAGCTCACCGCTCCGGAGCGCAGTGGTTTCACGGCAGTGGAATGGGGCGGCTGCCAGGTCAAGTGATCCTCTGAAAGCCATGTTTCCCCCACGGAAAGTGCCGGGGTCCGGAACGCCGCGTTTCCCCTGTTAGAAGGTTGGAAGAATCCATATGCTGGAAAAATAGATATGAAAAATCCTCCGTGTGATGAAAATCATACGGAGGATTTTTAGTGTTTGCTGGTTGTCCTGCCCGGATTATTATCCCAAATAGTGTTTCAACCGTTCCAAAGGGGGCAGAGAAAGCTTGAGCACCAATCCGGTGAGCAATCCTGTCAACACCCCGAAGAGCAGCAGGAACGGCACGTAAAACAGCACGCTGGTGCTGGTGAGAAAGTAGGCTATGCACAGCTGAGCAGCGTTGTGGGCCAGCGCACCGCACACTCCCACCACGCCCAGGGAAACCTTGGTTTTTTTCAGCAGCGGCCACATGAGGAATGTGCTAACCACACCGCCGGACAGGCTCATCATGCCGGCCATCCCACCCCGGGTCATCAGGGAAAACAACCCTTTGAACACCGCCAAAAATAAGGCACTGGGCAAACCCAAAGTGCCTGCGGCATACATGGTGGCAATGTTGGAAAGCCCCAGCTTGGCGCCGGGAGGCATCATGGGCAAAGGAGGCAAAAGCCCCTCTAAAAAGGAGAGGGCCAAGGCCAAAGCCGCCAGCAGCCCGGTAAAGGCCACCCGGCCGGATGCTCGTTTCATGGCGTGACTCCTTTCCTCAGTAGACGGTAGCGTCCACAGTTTCCCCGCCGCCTTCCAGACGGAGGGTCACCTTGGCGGGCAGGCAGATGGCGCTTTCCCCGGCCCGGGTGAGTTGGCCCGTTTTTACGCATACCTGGTCCGGGCAGGTGGAAGAGATCACCGCGGCCCCTTGGGGAGAAAATTCAATGACCACTTCCAGGCCCTGATCCCCTTCCACAGTGAAGGTTTCCGTTTCCGTCAGCTGGGAAAGAGTCTGTTCCTTTACCACTTGCCCATCCAGTTCCACAATGGCTGTGGTGCCCTTGGGAGCAAAAGACAGGGCCAGGAACAGGGCGCCGGCAAGCAGGAGTACCAGACCGCACAGAACAAGTCCCCAGGGGGACAAAAACCTTTTTTCTTCCATAGGCCCCTCACAGTACACCGGCCAGGGTGTAATTTTCCGAATCCAGGGTAAACGCGTCCGCCAAATCTTCCGTGACGTAGATTTCGTGATCTTCCGTGATAAATATCGCGCTGCTGTCAAATTCTTCCAGGACGGGCAGACTGTCCTCCATGCCCAGCACGAAACAAGCCGTGGAAAGGGCGTCGCTCAATACGCCGCTGGAACTCCAAACCGTCACGGAGACCAGACCGCTTTCCGCCGGATACCCTGTGTCCGGGTCCAAAATATGGTGATAGGTGACGCCATCTTCTGTAAACTGCTTTTCATAGCTGCCGGAAGTGGAGACAAATCCGCTGTCAATGGCCAGTTGTCCCAGCGAACCCTCAGAATCCGGGTCACGCAGGGCAATTTTCCAAGGGGCGCCGGAGGGCTTTTCCCCCCAGACTCCCACGCTGCCCCCCACGGCTACCACCGCCCGGTCCACACCGGCTTCTTTGTAGGCGTTTACCGCGGCGTCGCAGGCAGCTCCCTTGCCCACGGAACCCAAATCGATGGCCGTGTCGTGGGTTTGAAGAGCAGCTGTGCCGTCCTCCAGCAGAGAGACATTTTCATAGTTGACCGATGGCAGAAGGGATTGGATCAGATCGTCCGAAGGCAGGTGTGGGTCCTCGTCAAAATCCCAAAGCCAACTGATGGGGGCAATGGTGATGTCAAACGCGCCGTTGCTTGCCCGGCAGACTTCCAGTGAGGTGTTGAGAATGTCCCAGGTCTGGGGATCGATTTCCAGAAAGTCCGTGCCCGCCGCCTGGTTCAGCCGGGCAACATCGCTGTCCTCGATCCGCCAGGAGATCAGGTTTTCCAGCTGGGTCACAGCGGAAGAAGCGCTTTGGGCGGCCTCTTCCCGGCCGTGGCCATACACGGTCTGCTGTACGTAAGACCCCATGGAGTAGGTGGTCAGGGTGTAACCGTCCCCCTTGGCGCCAAATGTGATCCACAACGCGGCGGCAAGGAGCAGAATTCCCAGGGTCAAAAGGCAAAGGGCCAGTTTCTTGGCGGTTTTTTCAGAAAGATTGTTGAGCCATTGTTTCATAGGCAGCTCCCTTGCGGTTGGATTCCTTGCGTGTAAGTATCAGCTATTATACCACGGGTTTCCCCATTTGAAAAGAAAAAGCCAGGAGGGGGAGGGCTTAAACCCTCCCCCTCCTGGTTTCAGGGAATATAGGGGGTCGCTTCTGCGTTGTAAACGAAAAATTATTTGTCCAGCATTTTTGCCGCGTCGATGAGCATTTCCACCGCCAAGTCCACAGAGAACCGGGAGGTGTCAATGGTCAGATCGTAGTTTTGGAGATCGTCCCAACGGTTGTTGGAATAGAAGTTGTAGTAGTTGGCCCGCTGCTTATCTTTTTTGGTGACAAAATCAGGGGCTTTCTTTTCCTCGCAGTGGCCCAAGGCCACAATGCGCTTGATGCGGGAACTCTTGTCCGCGTGGACAAATACGTTCAGACAGTTGGGATGATCCCGCAGGATATAATCAGCGCACCGGCCGATGATGACGCAGGGACCTTCCTCCGCGGCCTTTTTGATGATGTCCGACTGGATGATGAACAGCTTGTCGTTGATGGGCATTTCGTTGATGCTGGGAACCCGGGCGCCAAAGGCGTAGCTGCCCATGACCATGGAATAGAGAAGGCTGCTGGTGGCCTTTTCATCGGCATCGGCAAACACTTCTTCCGAAAGGCCGCTCTTTTTGGCAGCCATGGCGATCAGGGCCTTATCGTAGAAAGGAAGGTTCAGTTTTTGGGCCAATTTTTCCCCCACCTCGTGGCCTCCGCTTCCATATTGACGGGAAATGGTAATGACAGGCAGCATATTGATTCCTCCTTATCAAAAAAATCCAATAATTTTGGTAATACACTTTAGAATTATAGATAATATCTCTATAATTATGATACCCTCTTTTTTCTAAAAAGTCAACTACAAATCCGGGGGAAGCTTGAAAAAACACAGAGGGTAGGCTATACTTAAGGGACAGTTGAAACATGGGGGAAAACAAGTGTTTTCAGCCATTTTCGGACAGAATTCACCAAGGTTTCACAGAAGGGTGATAAGGTGAAAGAAACGGGTGGGAAGGACCAAACTCCCGCCTGGAAAAGGATTGCGAAATGGGGTGGACGAATGTATCGCATTTTGGTGGTGGACGACGAGGAGAAGATCCGGGCGTTGATCCGGAAATACGCGGAATTTGAAGGCAACCAGGTCACCGAGGCGCAAAACGGCATGGAGGCCGTGGAATTGTGCCGCCGGCATCCCGATGCCTTCGACATCATCATCATGGACGTGATGATGCCGGAATTGGACGGTTTTTCCGCTGTGGCGGAGATTCGGAAGACCTGTAAAACGCCGGTGCTGATGCTTTCAGCCCGGGGAGAGGAATACGACCGTATCCACGGGTTTGAACTGGGTGTGGACGACTATGTGGTCAAACCTTTTTCCCCCAAGGAACTGATGATGCGGGTTTCCGCCATCATGAACCGGGTCCGTCCCCAGGGGACGCAGCCCAAGCGGAACGTGCTCACATTCCAAGGGCTTTCCATCGATCTGGACGCCCGGATCGTGACGGTGGATGGAAACCGGGCTGAGCTTTCCCCCAAGGAATATGATCTGCTGGTGTACATGGCCCAGAATAAAAATATTGCGTTGACCCGGGAAATGCTTATCACCAATGTGTGGGGCTACGATTTTTACGGGGACGACCGCACGCTGGATACCCATATCAAACTGCTTCGCCGCAGCCTGGGGCCCTACAGCAAGTTTATCGTTACGCTGCGGGGCGTGGGCTACCGCTTTGAGGGGAACTGAGTATGGGCAAGCTGAAAAAACGGCCCTTGGGCATCTGGGGACAGATCCTCTGCGGATTCACCATTTTTATCCTGGTGGTGGCAGCTCTGCTGTGGCTGTTTCAGATCGTGCTCCTGGACCCGTTTTACAGGGCGGTGAAAACGGCCCAGGTAAAAAACACCTCGGAAGCAGTGATCCGCTGTTTGGAAGACAGCGACATGGACCAGCAGGTGAAGGAACTGTGTTTGAATACAGGAATCAATATCCTGGTGACGGACGAGCAGGGAAAACAGTATTCCGGCTGGCGGGCCAGTCAAAAGGATAGTCTGCTGAACAGTTTGACCCGGGTGGCACTGGTGGATGTTTTCAACAATGTGAATTTCCAGGGCGGCACCCGGCTGACCACCTACCGTTCCCCCTTTGTAAACCGGGATGGGACCCAGGACGAGGTGATCCTCTATGTCACCATCACCCGCACTCCCTCTGGGCTGAACCGGATGGTGCTGCTGGAAAGTGAGATCACCCCTGTGGATTCCATCAAGGAGACGCTCTTGGTCCAGGTGACCACGCTGACCGTGGTCATGGCGCTGCTGGGCGTGGTGCTTGCCTTGGTGATCGCCCGGAAGATCTCCCGGCCTTTGACGGCCATCAACGATTCCGCCAAATTGCTGGCGCGGGGGGATTATTCCATCACCTTTGGGGAACACGGCGCCAGAGAGGTGCGGGAGCTGGCACGGACGCTGAATTATGCCGCCGGGGAGCTTTCCAAGGTGGAAGGGCTTCGCCGGGATTTGCTGGCCAACGTGTCCCATGACCTGCGCACGCCTCTGACCATGATCAAGGGTTACAGCGAGGTCATGCGGGACCTGCCGGGAGAGAATACGCCGGAAAACGTGCAGATCATCATCGACGAGACGGAACGGCTGACCAATCTGGTCAACGACCTGCTGGACCTTTCCAAGTTGGAGGCAGGGGTTCTGCCTTTGGAAAAAACCCGGTTCAACCTTACGGAAAGCATACGGGTCATCCTGCACCGGTATGACAAATTGGCGGATTACCGGTTCCCCTTCCACTATGAGGAAGAAGTCTGGGTGGACGCCGACGAGCTGAAAATCTCCCAGGTGGTGTATAACCTGGTGAATAACGCCATCACCTATTCCGGAGAGGATAAAACCATCACCCTGGACCAGCGGGTGGAGCAGGACAAGGTGCGGGTCTCCGTCACCGATACCGGGGAAGGAATCCCCTCGGAAAAGCTGAAAGATATTTGGGAACGTTACTACAAGGTGGATAAAGAGCACAAACGGGCCCAGATGGGCTCCGGCCTGGGGCTTTCCATCGTGAAAAATATCCTGGACATGCACGGCGGGCAGTACGGTGTTTCCAGCCAGATCGGGCAGGGGAGCACTTTCTGGTTTGAGCTGCCTTTGGCTTCCCAGGACGCCCTGCCGGCCAAGGCCCAGGAACCAGAACAAGACCAGTGATCCGCCCGGCTGTTACTTTTTGAGTACCACTTTACTTTTTTCAAAAAAGGGGTACAATAAAAGGGCGGTACAGCCGCGGCGAAAGAGAAAGGAAGAGACAATATGAGCGAAAATTGCACCCATGATTGTTCCAGTTGCGGGGAAAACTGCCCCTCCCGGCAGGAGCCCCAAAGCTTTTTGGAGCGTACAAACGACCTGAGCCATGTGAAGAAAGTCATCGGCGTGGTCAGCGGTAAGGGAGGCGTGGGAAAATCCCTGGTCACCTCTCTGCTTGCCACCACCCTGCGCCGCCGCGGCAACGATGTAGCCGTGCTGGACGCGGACATCACCGGCCCTTCCATCCCCAAGTGCTTTGGCATGAAGCAGCGGGCCTTGTCCGATGAAAACGGCATTTATCCCGTGGAATCCAAAACCGGTGTAAAGGTGATGAGCATCAACCTGCTGCTGGAAGAGGAGACCTCTCCCGTGGTGTGGCGCGGCCCTGTGATCGCCGGAGCTATCAAGCAGTTCTGGACCGATGTGATCTGGGGCAACGTGGATTACATGTTTGTGGATATGCCTCCCGGAACCGGCGACGCTCCCTTGACCGTGTTCCAGTCCCTGCCCTTGGATGGCATTCTCATTGTCACTTCTCCCCAAGAATTGGTGAGCATGATCGTCTCCAAAGCGGTGGAGATGGCCAAGATGATGAACGTGCCTGTGCTGGGCTTGGTGGAGAACATGAGCTATGTCACATGTCCTGACTGCGGCAAGGAAATCCATGTGTTTGGCGAGAGCCATATCGACGAAGTGGCTGCCAAGTACGCACTGAAAGTGCTGGGCAAGCTGCCCATGGACCCCAAGCTGGCCTGGGCCTGCGACAAGGGCGCTATCGAGCTGTTCGAGGGGAACTGGCTGGAAGGCGCTGCCGACCTGATCGAGAGCCTGCCTGAACGGGAAAATTGACGGCGGAAAAACTGTGAAAATGGGCTGGGGGACCGGCCTTGAAAAGCGCGGAGGGAAGTTCAGCGGATCGCTGGGTCCTTCGCGCTTTTCTTTTGGGAAAAACCTTGCTTTTTCGGGGTAGGTCCTGTATGATGGAGGGACCAAGAAGAGAGTGCGGACCCGTTTGAAAAGAAAGGATGGAGATTCTATGAAAATCGCCATTGTGTATCAAAGTTTGACCGGGAATACAAAAGCCGTGGCCCAAGCCATCCGGGAAGCGCTGAGCGGCCAGGAGATCGTCCTGTTCGGGGAGCCCCAGAGCGTGGAAGCGGACCTGTACCTGGTGGGTTCCTGGACGGATAAAGGGATGTGCCATCAGGGGATTGAGGAATACCTCAAATCCCTGAAACACAAGAAGATCGCCTATTTTGGAACCGCCGGATTTGGGGGTTCCCAGGAGTATTACGATTCCCTGTTCCAGCGGGTGGCGGGGATCGTGGACGGCTCCAATAAACTGCTGGGTTCTTTTTACTGCCAGGGCAAAATGCCCCAGAGCGTGCGGCAGCGGTATGAAGCCATGCTGCAAGAACACCCGGAGGACAAGCGTGCCCAGGCCAGTTTGGATAATTTCGACCGGGCCCTGAGCCATCCCGACGAAGACGATTTGGACCGGGCCAAAACCTGGGCGAAAGCCATGGTTTCCCTGGCGGAATGACCTGGAGCCGGACTTTTCCGGCAGCCTTGTGCGGTGCGTTTTTGCAGGATTAAAAGATAAAAATTTCAAAAAGGCACTTGACAAGGGGAAAAGACTGTGTTATTTTTATTTCCGGAAAACGTGAGGACGCGGAGTAGTAAGCTTTGAGCCCTGTCAGAGAGATGCCGGGTGGTGCGAGGCATCGAGGAAGCGAAAAGCTGAACTGACCGCTGAACGGCCGTGCCGAAGCCAGTAGGTGCGGACGGGGTTGCGCCCGTTATCAGCGCAGGGGTATCAAGTTGTGCCGGTTGGCGCGGCCCGTACCCGCAAAGGTGCATTTCACATTGTTTGAAATGAAGAAGAGTGGTACCGCGGAAGCTTTGCTCTTTCGTCTCTTCTGTCCCCGTGGACAGAAGGGCGAAAGAGCTTTTTTGTTGCCTGGGGAAACAAAAATTTTTTCAGGAGGTCGTATCATGAACAAAGTATCCGCGAAAATCCCATTCATTACCCTGTTTTCCGTGGGTGCGGTGCTGTTTTCCGCCCATGCGGGAGGCGGCTTCGCCACCGGCAACCAGGCCCACACCTATTATGTGGGGCTGGGCTGGCTGGGCCCCATCAGCGCGGTGGGCGCCATGCTGCTTTTGACCATCACCATGCGTGAGGCCATGATGATGTACAACACCCGTGGCCTTTCTTCCTACAAGGACCTGTTCAAAACCTTGTACCATCCTTTTGACAAGCTTTGGGTGCTGTTTGAGGTGTTTTTCTACATCATGGTGCTTATGGCTGTGGCAGCTGCCATTTCCGGCGCGGCTTCGGCATTGCAGAATTACTTTGGCCTGAATTACTATGCGGGCATCGTCATTGTGGGCCTGGTGGTTTTGAGCTTGACCATCTTCGGCGCCGACCTGGTCCGGGCAGCCAGCACCTATATGGGCATTGCCATCCTGGTGACCGCCGTGGCCATCTACGCGGTTGGCGTGGCCTACAGCGGCAACCTGCAGAACGCCCTTTGGAAAGATTTTGAGACCCAGGGCTTTGGAAATATTCCTCAAGCCATTTTGAACTGCTTTACTTACGCCGGTTTCCAGTGCGTGACCCTTCCCACCATGATCGCCTGCGGCACGCCTTTGACCACCAAGAAAGCCTGCTCCCGTTCCATGTGGATCTCCTTCATCATGAACTCCGTGGCGTTGGTGCTGTCCATCTTTATGTTGATCTCCTGGCAGAGCATGTACACCTCCGTGGAGGGCGGCACCGTGATCCCCACCTTGACCGTGTGCAAGGAAATGGGTATGAGCTGGCTGACCGTGGTGTACGGCGTGTGCCTGCTCCTCTGCTTGATCTCCACCGGTGTGACCACCACCTTCGGGTTTGTGGCCCGGTTTGAAAAACTCCCCATGTTCCGGAAGATCTCTTCCGCTCCTGCCCGCAGCGCCGTGGTGGCCGCGTTCATCATCATCCTCTCCATGACCATCTCCTTGGCGGGACTTTCCAACATCATCAAGTACGGTTACGGCTATTGCGGTTATTACGCCATCATCGTGGTGATCCTGCCCTTCCTCACAGTGGGTGTGTACAAGAACCGCAAGTATCTGAAGGAACATCCCGAAGCCGAAGGCCGTTCCTATGCGGATGCGGTCAAGGCCGCTGAGAAGGACCAGCAGGAAGAAGAGGAATCCCTCCCCGAGGGACAGCCTCAGCAGATCTGAGTGTGGATGACGTGAGTTTGTGAAAGGAAGAATCAACTATGCAAGAAACATTGTTTGCCGGATATACCATCGGGGAGGACGCCTATACCAATATTCCCAACGTGTGCGCTCCCTTTGGAAAGAAAGCCGCCATCATCGGCGGTAAACACGCCCTGGCCGCAGCGGAAGAGAAGATCCGCAAAGCCGTGGAGGGTTCGGACATTGAGATCACCGGTACCTACTGGTACGGGGGAGAGGCCTCGGTGGAAAATATCGAGATGCTCCTGCCCCAGGTGGCGGACGCGGATATGATCTTTGCGGTGGGCGGCGGCAAAGCCATCGATACCTGTAAAGTGCTGTCCCATCAAACTAACCGTCCCTTCTTTACCTTCCCCACCATCGCATCCACTTGCGCGTCCTGTACCAGCCTGGGAATCCTCTACCATCCCGATGGCAGCCTGCGGGAGTATTCCTTCTCCAAGGTGCCGCCTACCCACATCTTCATCGACCCCCAGATCATCGCCGACGCTCCGGTGAAATACCTGTGGGCCGGCATGGGGGACACCATGGCAAAGCACTTTGAGTGCACCATCTCTTCCCGTGGAGATGTACCCGCCCACTCCGACGCCATGGGCATCGCCTTGAGCTCCATGTGCGCCGAGCCCATCCTCCGCTGGGGCCATCAGGCCATGGAGGATTGCAAGGCTCACCGGGTCACCAATGAACTCACCGAGGTGATCTTGGGGATTATCGTGTCCACGGGCCTGGTGTCCAACTTCGTCCAGGTGGACTACACCACCGGCTTGGCCCACGCCATCTATAACGGGTTTACTATCCTGCCCAGCACCGAAGAGAATCACCATCTACACGGGGAAGTGGTGTCCTATGGCATTTTGGCCATGCTCACCATTGACCATAAGCCGGAAGAGCGGGAAAAGGTCATGCGGTTCAACCGTTCCATCGGTTTGCCCACAAAGCTTTCCGACATTCACGCCAAACCGGAAGATGTGCCTGCCGTGGCGGAGAAAGCCCTAAAGGGTATCGACGTGCGCAAATGGCCGTATGAAGTGACTGTGGATATGATCGTCAAGGGGATCGGCGAGCTGGAAGAGTACAGCGCAAACTTTGCCGGATAAGAAAATTTGCAGGAATCTCTTGACATTCTTTCAAAATGGGTGTAATCTTTTTTAGAACCACAATTCAATAAGCTTCCTTTTGGAAAGCTGAGGAAAGGCTGCGACGAAGACGGTCCGGCTGACCTTCCTTGCAGAGAGCCGGCGGTTGCTGCGAGCCGGTGGAAGGCGCTGTGTGACCAATCCCTTCTGAGCCGGAAGCCCCAAATCCGAAAACCGGAAAGTAGGCGTTTCCCGTGTATGCTGCGTTAGTGCATAGGGCTTGCTGGAGCCCGACGAGGTGGCGCGAAAGCGCAATTTGAGTGGTACCGCGGATTATTTGTCCGTCTCAAGGAAAAAATTTCTTTGAGACGGACTTTTTTTATTTGCGTTCGGAAACCAGCACCGTGCGCGACTTGTCCCGTCCGGTCACGGACAGAAAGGAGCCAGACCCATGGAAAAAACAGATTTGAAAACACAACTTGCCGAGGTAGCGGAACGTATCCGCACCATGCGGGAAATCACCGGTCTTTCCGAAGAGGAAATGGCAAAATGCACCGGCGTCTCCAAGGAGGAGTACGAACAGTGCGAAGCGGGCGAGAGAGACTTTAGCTTCACTTTCATTTATAAGTGCGCTATTCGTTTCGGCATTGACCCCACTGACTTGATCAAAGGCGTCAGCCCCACTCTTTCCAGCTACACCATTTCCCGGAAGGGCGACGGTTTGCCCATCACCCGCCGGCAGGGCTTTAAATATTTGAATATGGCCCCTCTGTTTAAGAATAAGACCGCCGAGCCTTTCTTTGTCACCATGCCCTATTCCGAGGCCGAGCAGAACGTGGCTATCAAACTTTCCACCCACGTGGGCCAGGAGTTTGATATCGTGATTAAGGGCGCTATGAAAATGCAGGTGGGCAACCATGTGGAAGTGCTCCACGAAGGGGATTCCATCTATTACAATTCCAGCACCCCCCACGGCATGATCGCCACCGAGGGTGCCGATTGCCAGATCTATGCCATTGTGCTCAAGGGCGCGGAGGAATTTGCTCCGGAGCAGGATCGGTTCCAGAAGCTGATCGACGCCAAGTTGGCCCGTCAGGATCGGGAGACCGTTTCCACTCCCTTTGTCAAAACCACGCTGGATGAGAACGGCATCTTGAACGGCATCCAGTTCCAGAACGAGGAGAAATTCAATTTCGCCTTTGATATCGTGGATAAACTGGCGGAAAAATGCCCCGATAAATTGGCCATGCTCCATGTGGCAAACGATAAGACCGAGCGCCGCTTTACCTTTGGCGATATCAGCCGCTGGTCCTCCAAAACCGCCAATTACCTGGAAAGCCTGGGTATCAAGCGGGGCGACCGGGTCATGGTGGTCTTGAAGCGTCACTATCAGTTCTGGTTCGTGATCACAGCTCTGCACAAGATGGGCGCGGTGATTATCCCCGCCACCAACCTGCTGATGGAACACGACTTCGATTACCGGTTTAAAGCGGCAGGCGTGAAAGCCATCCTGTGTACCGCCGACGGCCAGGTGGCCGACGAAGCGGAGAAAGCCACCAAGAATTGCCCCTCTGTGGAAGTGAAAGTCATGGTGGGCAAAAACCGTTTGGGCTGGCACGATTTCGACAAGGAAGTGGAAGCCTTCCCGGATACCTATGAGCGCAAGCCCGATGCTCCCTGCGGCAGCGACCCCATGCTCATGTTCTTCACCTCCGGCACCACCGGCTATCCCAAGATCGCCGAGCACAACTATAAATATGCCCTGGGCCATTATATCACCGCCAAGTATTGGCACAATGTAAATCCCGAAGGGCTGCACTTCACCATTTCCGATACCGGCTGGGGCAAAGCGCTGTGGGGCAAGTATTATGGCCAGTGGATGAACGAAGCTGCCATCTTCACCTATGACTTTGACAAGTTCGATGCCCACGACATCCTGCCCATGTTCGCCAAGTATCATATCACCACCTTCTGCGCTCCGCCCACCATGTACCGGTTCTTTATCAAAGAGGACCTTTCCAAATACGACCTGTCCTCCATCGAGTATTCCACCACTGCCGGCGAAGCCTTGAACCCGGAAGTGTATGAGCAGTGGAAACGGGCCACCGGTATGTCCCTGATGGAAGGCTTTGGCCAGACCGAGACCACCCTGACCATTTACAATCCTGTGGGCACCGTGCCCAAGCCCGGTTCCATGGGCGTTCCCAGCCCCCTCTATAACGTGGACATCGTCCTGCCGGACGGCACTCCCGCTCCTGTGGGCGAGACGGGCGAGATCGTTATCCGCACCGATAAAGGAACTCCCTGCGGTTTGTTCATGGGCTACTATCAGGATGAGGAAAAAACCAAGGAAGCTTGGAGCGACGGTGTCTACCATACCGGCGATACCGCTTGGCGTGATGAGGACGGCTACTTCTGGTATGTGGGCCGTACTGACGATGTGATCAAGTCTTCCGGTTACCGTATCGGGCCCTTCGAGATCGAAAGCGTCATCATGGAGCTGCCCTATGTGTTGGAGTGCGCCGTTACCAGCGCTCCCGATCCGGTTCGCGGCCAGGTGGTCAAGGCCATCATCGTGTTGACCAAGGGCACCGAAAAGAGCGACGACCTGAAGAAGGAAATCCAGAACTACGTGAAGAAAAATACCGCTCCCTATAAGTATCCCCGTATTGTGGAATTCCGGGATGACCTGCCCAAGACCATCTCCGGTAAGATCCGCCGTGTGGAGCTGAAAGGCTAAAAGAAGCTTTCTTGTGAGGAAGTTTTAGAAAGGTATTTTAGGTCGCGAGGACTACCCGTGTAGCCCTCGCGATTTGTTTTTTTCTTCGGTATAAATGACTTACCTTTGAGTATGCCTGTGGAAACCGAAGCCCTTTTTGAGGTCGAGGAATAAGGCCAGAAAAAGAAAAGAGCCGTCCAACTGGACGGCTCTTTTCTTTTTTGTTCTGTTTTACGGGGAGGTGTAAATCTTGGTGGGGCCGTCGGCGCCGCCGATGATGCCGATGGAGGGGGAGTTGTTCACGGTGGTGTAGTTTTCGTACCGGCTCATGTCATAGTTGAAGGTGCGGCAGATCTCCGGATCATCGATGGTGATTTCAGAAACCGTCACGGAACCAACCGTCTCCTTCCCGTACTGGGCGTCCAGCATAAGGAGGATGCCCGTTTCCTGATCCACATACATCTGAAACTGGTCGGCCCCTGTCTGAGCTGCATAGCTGCTGTCAACTTTGCCAACGACATGGAAGCACTGGCGGCCGCAGTATTCCACCGTGCCTTCTACCGACCACAACTCTTTGTCCGTCAAATAGCCAAAAGCATATTCCTGGGGGAACAGGCATTCATTGGCGCCGCTGGCGTTGGTGGGATCGCTTCGGTAGCAGTAGTTGGGATCTCCGTTTTCATCCACATAATAGCGTTCAGTGAGTCCTGGCCATTCCTCTTCCAGGGAGTGGCGTTTCTCTATGCCGCCTGCGGAAAAGACGGTTTTCGCCTGATTGTCGTATTCCCAGATATTGGAACCATCGGCGTAGGTCTCCTGAGAGAAAGTGGGGTCAATGGACGTTGTAAGGGACTGGTGGGCGATGCCCGTGTCCAGGTTGGTCTCGATCTGGTATTTCCAAGTCTGGTCGTCCCCTGGGTACATGACCGTGAACTCTACCCGAGCAGTGGAGAAATAGTCCACGCTGTTGAGCATTTTATAATAGACCTCTTCCTGAGCGTTGTCAAAAGAGGCGGGAACATTGCCGCGGTTTGCAATAGAGTCGTTTTCCAGGTTTGGCAGCTCTAGAGTGAACGCCAATGCCATTTCCGGGATAGATTCCGTTTGGCCTTCTTCTTCCGGCATGGAGAGAATGAAATGTCCGGTGATCTTCTGGTTGGCCAATTCTTGGGGGAAGGTGAAGTAAACAGGTGCGCACTGGCACTGGTAGAGTGAATCTTGCCCTTCGTATTTTTGAGATTCCCAAGAAAGAGTGGTCCCTTCTACTGGGAAGAGCTCCCAGCTCTTTCCGGCGGCATCGGTAAAATTCAGCCGTACCAACCATAGAGATGCTTCCGAGGGATTCTGATCCAGGGGCAAGTCGTAGATGATCTGAGCTGTTAGTCCAAGGGTGGGGGCGCTTTCTGCATCGGCTATTTTCACAGAGTTGGGAACGATTCCCGATATGGACTCGGGTAACTGTAGTTCGGGCAGGTCTACAGTGAAGTCCGCTTTGGGGAAGAACTGGATAGGAAGATCCATCCCCTGGGTCAGGTCGGTTACGGTCAGGGACAAAGTGGTATCAAACTGACCGACCAGTCCGTTTTGCTGTTGATATTCTGGTTCCAGGCGCACTACCAAGGGGGAGGAGGATCGGTAAGTGTTTTCCCCAGTCTCTGTCCATTGACTGAAGATGTCCAGGCTTTCTCCGTAGTACACGGAAGGTTCCACGTCGCCATTCTCCGTGTGGAATACCAGTCTGTAATCCCAGCCGTACAGTTCGCTGGTGTTTTCGTTGTCCAGGTCCATGTCAGTGGTGGCTTCCAGGTCAAGAGTCACCGCCCAGGCTTCCTGGTCGAAGGTGGCGTCTGTTACGGAAAGGTCAAAGTAAGTGCCGGCAGCCAGGGGAGTCTCCGTGGAAAGGGGTGAAGTCTGTGATTGTGTTCCCGGGTTTACCAACACTGGCCGCAGAGCGATCCCCATTCCGACCAGGAAAGCCAGGGCCAGACAGGCTGCCAGCACGGCCCAGGGGCGGTAATGCCGGGTCACAGGGGAGGCCCATTCCCCTTGGAGAGGAGCCAGTTTTCCCGGCTGTTCCAAACCTAGCTTTTGAAATGTTTTGGCGGTCACCGCCTTTTTATCCACAGGAGTAGGAGGGACGTTTTCCAGTTCCTGGGAAAAGGCGTCCGTTATGAGATGATCGAAATGTTTCATCAAAAATCCTCCTTTTTCAAGATGGCCCGCAGTTTTTCCCGGCCACGTTTCAGACGGCTTTTCACAGTGGATTCGTTCATGTTCAGCTCCTGGGCGATCTGCCGGACTCTCTGACGCCAAAAATAATGCCGCAGGAAAATGTCCCGGTCGGTGGGTTCCAAACGGGAAACGGCTTCCCGTACCATTTGCGTTTCTTCCTGCCGTTCCCAAAACCGAGTGGAAGGTCCTTCTTCGCTGGGGAGAAACTCCTCCTCCAAAGGCAGTTCCAGCCGCAAACCCCGCAGATGTTTCAAAGCCCTGTTCCGGGCCACCACTCCCAGCCAGAGTTTGAGATCGCTGTCCTCCCGCAGGGTACCGGCAGACTGCCAAAGAGCCACGAACACATCGGAGGCAAGTTCCTCCAGATCTTCCTGTGTGCCGAAGCCGCCCAGGACTTTTCGGATCACCCCGGCCACATAGGGGCTATACCGGTTGATGGCGGATTCCAGCCCGTGAGGGTCCTGAACGCGCAGCGCGGCCAAAAGTTTTTTGTCGATCTCCTTTTTCAAATTTATCCCCTCCTTGGTCCCTCCGCCTATATGAATCCGAAGAACCCCAGTTTGGTTGCAAAAAAGGCGGCCTTTTGGCCGCCTTTCCAGATTTTTGTGTGCGTTTTATTTGTGATACAGTTTTTTAGACTGGTATTGAGGTTCGCAAGTCAGATTGACCCCCAGACGCCGGAAAGTATCTTCATCCACATGGGAGAGGATCACGGTGGAGTGGGCCTCGCAGCCACGGAGCTTTTTCAGCTGAGCCATGGCCAGTTCCGCAGTGGGATTGGTGGCAGCGCAAATGGACAAAGCCACCAGGATCTCGTCGGTGTGCAGCCGCGGATTGATGCTGCCCAGATGGGTGGTTTTCAGCTTTTGGATGGGCTCAATGATAATGGGGGAGATCAGGTGAATGTCTTTTTGGATGCCCCCCAAAGCCTTCAGCGCGTTGAGCAGCGCCGCGGAAGACGCGCCCAGCAAAGCGGAGGTTTTTCCGGTGACGATCTGGCCGTCGGGCAGCTGGATGGCCGCGGCGGGAAGGCCGGTCGCTTCGGCACGGCGGAGAGCCGGGGCGATCACAGGACGGTCCTCCGGGGAAACACCCGCCTTGTTCATCAGCAGTTCCACCTTGTACACTTCGTCCCCGGAGAGAGCGCCTTCCTGGCGCTGGTCGCACAGGGCGTTGTAATACCGGCGAATGATCTCCTGGCAGGCGGCCTGGCAGCAGACCTGATCGTCCACAATGCAGTTGCCCGCCATGTTCACGCCCATGTCCGTGGGAGATTTATAAGGGGATTCCCCGGCGATTTTTTCCAGCATGGCGTTGAGTACCGGGAACACTTCCACATCCCGGTTGTAGTTCACCGCCGTTTCACCGTAGGCTTCTAAATGGAAGGGGTCAATCATGTTCACGTCGTTCAAATCGGCGGTAGCAGCCTCATAGGCCAGGTTTACCGGGTGATTCAAAGGCAGGTTCCAAATGGGGAACGTCTCAAATTTGGCATAGCCCGCTTTCACGCCCCGCTTGTATTCGTGGTAGAGCTGAGAAAGGCAGGTGGCCATTTTGCCGCTGCCAGGTCCCGGAGCGGTGATCACCACCAAGCTGCGGCTGGTCTCCACATATTCGTTTTTGCCAAAACCTTCGTCGCTGACGATGAAGGGAATATTGGAAGGGTAACCCGGAATGGTGTAGTGGCGGAACACCTTCACACCCAGGGATTCCAGCCGCTTTTGGAAAGCCTCGGCGGCGGGCTGGGCGGAGAACTGGGTGAGCACCACGCTGCCCACATACAAGCCGATCTCCCGGAAAGCGTCGATCAGCCGGAGCACGTCCACGTCATAGGTGATGCCCAGATCGCCCCGGACTTTGTTCTTTTCAATGTCCGAAGAGTTGATGACGATGACGATCTCGGCCTGGTCTTTCAACTGCAACAGCATGTTCACTTTGCTGTCCGGCTTAAAGCCGGGCAGCACCCGGGATGCGTGATAGTCGTCGAACAGCTTGCCGCCAAACTCCAAATAGAGCTTGCCGCCAAACATTTGGATTCGTTCCCGGATCTTTTCAGACTGCATCCGCAGATATTTTTCGTTGTCAAAACCGATCTTGTTCCCCATACCCATTCCCCCGCTTGTTTTTCCAAATTTTTTAAAAAAGCATACACGATACACACAGTTTCCACATGTTTTTCATTATAGCAGATTCCCAAATGTACTACAAGGCGGGGGAAGAGAGAAAATCCGGGGAGTCAAAACTGGGGATTGGGAAAAATTTTCACAAAATCTTGAAAAACAGGTGCAAAATAGAGCGGAATATGCTAAAATGTACGTACCAATTCATTGACAACGGAGGTCGTTCCGATTATGAAACAAGAAGAGATCAAAGAGGCGGTCCGCCAGGGCGAAGCTGTATTGGGCATCGAGCTGGGTTCCACCCGGATTAAAGCAGTGTTGATCGGCCCGGATCACAGCCCCATTGCGTCCGGCGCGTTCGATTGGGAAAACAGCCTGAAAGACGGCGTTTGGACCTATCCCATGGAAGAGGCCTGGAAAGGCATCCAAAGCGCTTATGCCGAAATGGCCCAGGAAGTGAAGGAAAAGTACGGAGAGCCCCTGAAAAAGCTGGGAGCACTGGGCTTTTCCGCCATGATGCACGGTTACCTGCCCTTTGGCAAGGACGGGGAGCAGCTGTGCGAATTCCGCACCTGGCGGAATACCATCACCGAGAAAGAGGCCGCGGAGCTGACCCAGCTCTTTGGCTTCAATATCCCTCAGCGGTGGAGTATCGCCCATCTGTATCGGGCCATCCGCTTGGGCGAGGACCATGTGGACAAAATCGATTACCTGACCACCTTGGCAGGATACATCCATTGGAAGCTCACCGGGAAAAAGGTGTTGGGCGTGGGAGAAGCCTCCGGCGTGTTCCCCATTGACAGCGCCGCGGCGGGATATGACCAGGCCATGGTGGAGAAATTCGACAAACTGGTGGAGGACAAACACCTGCCCTGGAAGCTGATGGACATTCTGCCCCAGGTGGTGCCCGCAGGGGGAGAGGCTGGAAGCTTGACCGAAGAGGGCGCCAAGCTGCTGGACCCCACCGGAACATTGGAGCCGGGAGCTCCTCTGTGCGCTCCCGAAGGGGACGCAGGCACGGGTATGGCCGCTACCAACAGCGTCCGGCCCCGCACGGGCAACGTGTCCGCAGGTACTTCCGTGTTTGCCATGGTGGTGCTGGAAAAGCCTCTTTCCCAGGTGTATCCTGAGATCGATATGGTGGCCACTCCCGACGGTATGCCGGTGGCCATGGTCCACGTGAATACCTGCACTTCCGACCTGGATGCCTGGGTGAAGCTGTTCAACCAGCTTTTGGAAGCTGCCGGGACCAAGATGAAGAAATCCGAGCTGTACGATCTGCTGTATTTCCAGGCGCTGCAGGGTGACGCGGACTGCGGCGGGTTGGTGAGCTACAACTGCTATTCCGGTGAGCCTGTCACCGGTTTGGAAGAAGGCCGTCCCTTGCTGGTGCGCCAGCCGGAGAACAAGCTGACCCTGGGCAACTTTATGCGGGCCCAGCTGTATGCTGCCATGGCCACATTGCAGATCGGCATGGACATTCTGTGGAAGGAAAATGTCCAGGTGGAGAAGCTGTACGGCCACGGTGGATTGTTCAAGACCAAGGGCGTGGGCCAGCGGCTGCTGGCAGGAGCCTTGGGCGTGCCGGTAGCTGTGATGGAGACCGCAGGTGAGGGCGGCCCTTGGGGTATGGCGCTGCTGGCTGCTTACCGGAAGAACCACCAGGAAGGCGAAAGCTTGGCAGATTACCTGGAGCAGAAAGTGTTTGCCGGAGCCGCTGGGGATTGTGTGGAGCCTTTGCCGGAAGACAAGGCAGGGTTTGGAACATACATTCAGCGTTACCGTGCTGGATTGGCTGTGGAAAAGGCAGCCGGAGAAGCACTCAAGTAATATGGGGAGGGCGGGATGATCCCGCCCTCTTTTTCTTGCGGAGCGCCAGGGTTTGCGCTATAATGGGAACCATCGTCTGCAAAGAAGGAGGATTTTCCCATGAATGAAAAGGAAGTGGCGGAGCTGCGCCGGCGATTCCGGCCGGAAAAAAGCAGTGTCACCCATGTGCGGGGCTGCTACGTCAGCGACCAAGGAGAGATCGTCTCTCAGTTTGACCAGTCCCTGGCTTTGATGCCCCAGGAAGAGGGAGAAAACCTGCTTTCCCTGCTGCGGCGGACCTTGTCCGGCGGCCTGGGGAGAAATCTGATCAACCTGTCTTTTTCCACTGCCCAGGTGGTGGATAGCCCGGAACATAAATTGCTGATGGCGCTGCGGGATTCGGAACTCCGGGACGAGGAAGCGGTGGGAACGTTTTTCCAGCAGGTGGCAGAAAGTTTCCGGCTGGAAACAGGCTATCTGATTTTGCTGGCCTACGACTCCTACGACGTACCCTATCGTGGGAAGGATGGCGGCAGCCTGGAGGACGCTTCCGACACGGTGTACTCCTACATCCTGTGCAGCCTTTGCCCCGTGAAACAGACAAAGCCGGTGCTCAGCTATCACATCCCGGAAAACCTGTTCCGCAACCGGGAGGTGGATTGGGTGGTGTCCCCACCGGAAGCGGGGTTCCTGTTCCCGGCCTTTGACGACCGGTGCGCCAATTTGTACGAAACGCTGTACTACACCAAGAACACTGCCGAAAGCCATCAAGAGTTGGTGGACGTGCTGTTCCATCGGGAACTGCCTCCCCCCGCCGACACCCAGAAGGAAACCTTCCAGTCCCTGTTGGCCACCACCTTGGAAGGGGACTGCAACATGGAAGTGATGCAGTCGGTGCAGGGGCACATCGTCAATATGATGGAAGAGCACAAAGAGAACAAGGACCCGGAACCCCTGGTGCTTTCCAAAGGCGCGCTGGAAATGGTCCTGTCCGCCAGCGGCGTGGAAGAAGAACACCGGGACGCCTTTGCCCAGCGGTTTGAGGAGGAATTTGGCGCGGACGCCCGGCTTTGTCCCCAAAACCTGGTGGATAAAAAGCAGTTTGAGGTCCGTACCCCGGACGTGACCATTAAGGTCAACCCGGAACGCAGCGATCTGGTGGAAACCAGGATCATCGACGGCGCAGGGTATATTTTGATCCGCGCCGAGGGCGGGGTGGAGGTCAACGGCGTCCCCATCCGGCTCACCCCTCCCGAAGGGGAAGAACAGGGGGAACAGGACTTTTAATGTCCTGAAAATAGGACTGTAAAATATACGGAGTGTACCCCCGGTTTTAAGAGATTTTACCTGGATTTTACCCAGGCAGCAGGATGAAATCTATGGCTTGACAAGCGGGGAAATTCCAGGTATACTTATTTCAGTCATGGGGGAATCGCCAGAAGGGTATCCATGCAAATATATCGTGGTCGTCCGGCGGGAAGTGAGAGTTTTTCCGTACTGAGCCGCGAGCTTTGTCGTTATTGATTGAGTTAAAAGCTCAATTTTATAAGTTGGTCACTTTATAACCGGCGCATTACGCGCATCAACTTGTAAAAGGTCAATAAGCGTGGTAAAAGTGAGTTATTTGCACTGGAGACCAGATGGAACGCCTTTCGTGGACCTGCTGTGGGAAGCAGGGCGCGGATTGCTCCCGGGCGCTTTTGAAACCCACAAAGAACCTTACAAGCGGTGCGCTTTGAGCGTACCGCTTTTTTTCTATTTTATTTTTCAAGAACAAGAAGGGGCTAGGGGCATGGGAGAAAAATTGAAACTCTATGGATTCAACAATTTGACAAAAGCGTTGAGCTTTAATATTTACGATGTGTGTTACGCCAAGACCCCCCGGGAACAGCGGGATTATATCGCCTATATTGACGAGCAGTACAATTCCGAACGGCTGACCAATATTCTTACTACCCTGACGGAAAAGATCGGGGCAAAGGTGCTGAATATTGCCCGGCAGGACTACGACCCCCAGGGAGCTTCCGTGACCATCCTGATCGCGGAGGGTTCCATGGTGCCGGTGGGAGAGACCCAGCTGGCCCACCTGGACAAGAGCCATGTGACGGTGCACACCTATCCGGAATATCATCCGGAGACCTGCTTGGCCACGTTCCGGGTGGACATCGACGTGGCTACCTGCGGGGAGATCACGCCCCTGTCCACCTTGGACTATCTGATCGGCTCTTTCGATTCGGATATTATCGTCATGGATTACCGTGTGCGGGGCTTTACCCGGGACCTGGACGGGAAGAAGTTGTTTTTGGACCACGAAGTGGCGTCCATTCAAAATTATATCGACCCGGAAACACTGCGCCGTTACGACGCGGTGGACATCAACGTGTATGAAGCCAACTTGTTCCACACCAAGATGATGGTGAAGGACATTGATTTGCAAAATTACCTGTTCAACACCGACGTGTACGAGCTGCCTCCCCGTGTGCGGCTGGAGATCATGCAGAACCTGCGCCGGGAAATGATCGAGATCTTCAGTCAGCGGAACATTTTTTGAAAAGGGGGAGAGCCATGCTTTCACAGGAGCGGGCGCCTATTTATGAGGCGCTGCAGGAATTTGAACGCCGCCGGGTAGTTCCCTTCGACGTTCCAGGGCACAAGCGGGGACGGGGCAACCCGGAGCTGGCAGCCCTGTTGGGAGAACAGTGTGTGCGCATGGATGTAAATTCCATGAAGCCTTTGGACAACCTTTGCCATCCCGTGTCGGTGATTCGGGAGGCGGAGGAATTGGCGGCGGAAGCCTTTGGCGCCGCCCACGCCTTTTTGATGGTGGGAGGCACCACCTCCGCGGTGCAGGCCATGATCCTTTCCGTGGCCAAGCGGGGGGATAAGATCATCCTTCCCCGAAACGTCCACCGCAGCGTGATGGGAGCCATGGTGCTCTGCGGCGCGGTGCCCGTGTACGTGGACCCGGCTTGCGACGACCGGTTGGGCATCCCTCTGGGCATGCGCCGGGAAGACGTGGAGCTGGCCATCAAAAAGCATCCCAACGCCAAAGCGGTGCTGGTGAATAACCCCACCTATTACGGTATTTGCTCCGATTTGAAAGCCATTGCCAAAATGGCCCACGATCACGGGATGCTGTGCCTGGCGGACGAAGCCCACGGCACCCACTTCTATTTCAGCGACCAACTGCCCATGTCGGCCATGGAGGCCGGAGCGGATATGGCCGCCGTGTCCATGCACAAGTCCGGCGGCAGCCTGACACAAAGTTCCCTGCTTCTCACCGGTCCTGCTATGCAGGAGGGCCATGTGCGGCAGATCATCAACCTGACCCAGACTACCAGTGGGTCTTATCTTTTGCTCTCCAGCCTGGATATCTCCCGGCGGAACCTGGCCCTCCGGGGCAAGGAAGCCTTTGCCCAGGTGGTGAAGCTGGCTGACTACGCGCGGGAAGAGATCAACCGGATCGGCGGGTATTACGCTTTTTCCCAGGAGATTATCAACGGGGACAGCGTGTTCGATTTCGACAGGACAAAGCTTTCCGTCAACACCCTGAATGTGGGCTTGGCGGGCATTGAGGTCTACGACCTTTTGCGGGACGAATACGACATCCAAATCGAGTTCGGCGATTTGGGCAATTTCCTGGCCTATTTGTCCATCGGGGACAGGCCCCGGGAGATCGAGCGGTTAGTCAGCGCCTTGTCCGAGGTGCGCCGTCGGTTCGGCAAGCCCGACGCTGCCGGGCTCATGCGCCAGGAGTACATCGAGCCGGAGGTGGTCCTTTCCCCTCAGGACGCCTTTTACGCGGAAAAAACCAGTTTGCCCTTGGAGGAATCCGCCGGGCATGTGTGCAGCGAGTTTGTCATGTGCTACCCGCCCGGAATCCCCATCCTGGCGCCGGGAGAGCGGATCACGGAAAAAATCGTGGAATACATCCAATATGCCAAGGAAAAGGGCTGCAGCATGACCGGACCGGAGGACCCGGACATCCGGCGGCTGAACGTGTTGAAGGGAGTGTATTAAAGCAGTGGAATTTTGGTTTTCAGAACACCATACCCCCCATGTGAAGTTTTCCATCCGGGTGGACCGGCAGCTTTACAGCGGGAAAAGCGAGTTTCAGCGCATTGATGTGTTTGATTCTCCGGAGTTTGGCCGGTTCCTCACTCTGGACGGATACATGATGCTCACGGAAAAGGACGAGTTCATCTATCACGAGATGATCACCCATGTGCCCATGGCAGTGCATCCCCACGTGAAAAACGTGCTGGTGATCGGCGCCGGCGATGGGGGCGTGATCCGGGAGCTGACCCAGTACACGGACCTGGATCATATCGACATGGTGGAGATCGATCCCCTGGTGGTGGAGGTGTGCAAAAAGTACCTTCCCAAAACCGCCTGCCGGCTGGACGATCCCCGGGTGACCATCCACTATGAGGACGGACTGAAGTATATCCGTTCCCGGGAGGATGAGTACGACCTGATCATCGTGGATTCCACCGACCCCTTCGGCCCGGGAGAAGGACTGTTTACCCGGGAGTTTTACGGCAACTGCTATAAAGCCCTGAAGGAGGACGGCATCCTGATCAACCAGCACGAAAGCCCCTTCTACCCCGAGGACGCCGCTGCCTGCCAGCGGGCCCATAAAAATATTGTGGAGAGCTTTCCCATCAGCAAGGTGTACCAGGCCCACATTCCCACCTATCCTTCGGGCCATTGGCTGTTTGGGTTCGCCTCCAAGAAGTATCACCCCCTGAAGGACTTAGATGAAACACGGTGGAATATGCGGGGCATCCCCTGCCGGTATTACACCACCACCTTGCATAAGGGCGCGTTTTATATCCCTGCCTATGTGGAGGAGCTTTTAAAACATGTGGAATAAAAATGTAGAGACCTTTCTCAGTTGCGACAACGAATTTGAAGAGGCCAAAACCGTGCTCTATGGCGCGCCTTTTGACTCTACCACCTCTTATCGCCCCGGTTCCCGGTTCGGCAGTTCCGCCATCCGCCGGGAGTCCTATGGCATTGAGAGCTACAGCCCCTACCAGGACAAGGACCTGGAGGACATTGCCGTGTTTGACAGCGGCGACATCGAATTGCCTTTGGGGGATGCTTCCCTTTCCCTCTCCCAGATCGAAGAGCGGGCGGGAGCCATTATGGACGCGGGCAAGCGACCCTTCCTGCTGGGCGGCGAACACCTTGTGACCTTGGGCGCCTTCCGGGCTGTGTATCAGCGCTGCCCCCAGGTGCAGATCCTCCATTTTGACGCCCACGCCGACCTGCGGGACGACTATTTGGGGGTAAAACTTTCCCATGCCTGCGTGCTGCGCCGGTGTTGGGAGCTTGTGGGAGATGGGAAGATCTTTCAGTTCGGTATCCGTTCCGGGGACCGGGAGGAGTTCCGCTGGGGAAAGGACCATGTGTCCACCCATAAATTTGATTTGGAGGGTCTGGAGGAGACTTTGGACCAGCTTGGCGACGCACCGGTGTATTTCACCTTGGACCTGGACGTGCTGGACCCCAGCGTGTTCCCAGGTACAGGAACCCCGGAGCCCGGTGGGATCAGTTTTGACCAGCTGCGAAAAGCGGTCACTCTGGTGTGCCAGCGCGCCAACGTCATCGCTTGCGACGTAAACGAATTGAGCCCGCCTTGCGACCAGAGCGGAGTTTCCACCATGGCTGCCTGCAAGATTGTTAGAGAAATGCTGTTGGCGTTGCATTAAAAAAGAAGAAAAACCGCGAAGCGGCGAAAAAGTTTTTGGGGCGTTGGTCGCAGCGGCGACCGTTCAGCGCCTACCGCCCTACGGGCGTATGCGGCTTTGCCCCTGCTTGTTTCTTTGCGCTTGTAAGACCTTGGGGGTTCACCCCAAACCCTGAAAAACTTTTTGAAAAAAGTTTTATCAAAAACTTTTACGCGCTTCGCGTTCCCCTATTACTACATCATATAAAGGAGTTGTTTTCCATGAGCAGAGTTTTGATCATCGGCTGCGGCGGCGTTGCCAATGTGGCTATCCGCAAATGCTGCCAGTGCAGCGATATTTTTACCGAGATTTGCATCGCGTCCCGTACCAAGTCCAAGTGCGACGCTTTAAAAGCCGATTTGGAAGGGAAAACCGCCACTAAAATCACCACCGCTCAGGTGGACGCGGATGACGCTTCCCAGGTGGCTGCCCTGATTCGGGAATATAAGCCCGACCTGGTGATGAACATCGCCCTGCCCTACCAGGATCTGGCCATTATGGACGCTTGCCTGGAATGCGGCGTGAACTATTTGGATACCGCCAACTACGAGCCGGAGGACATTACCGATCCTGCTTGGCGAGAAGTGTATGAAAAGCGCTGCAAGGAAGAGGGCTTCTCTGCCTACTTTGACTATTCCTGGCAGTGGGCCTATAAGGATAAGTTTGAGAAGGCCGGACTCACCGCTCTGCTTGGCACCGGATTTGACCCTGGCGTCACCCAGGCCTATTGCGCCTACGCCCAGAAGCACCTGTTCGACCAGATCGATACCATCGACATTCTGGACTGCAACGGCGGCGACCATGGCTATCCCTTTGCCACCAATTTCAACCCGGAGATCAACCTGCGGGAAGTGTCCGCTCCCGGTTCCTATTGGGAAAACGGCCATTGGGTGGAGATCCCCGCAATGAGCATCAAGCGGGAATACAACTTCGATCAGGTGGGCGACAAGGATATGTACCTGCTGCACCACGAGGAGATCGAGTCCCTGGCAAAGAATATCCCCGGCGTGAAGCGGATTCGGTTCTTCATGACCTTTGGCCAGAGCTATCTCACCCACATGAAGTGTTTGGAGAACGTGGGCATGCTCTCCACCGAGCCTGTAGAGTTTGAAGGCCATGAGATCGTTCCCATCCAGTTCTTGAAAGCTCTGCTGCCCGACCCGGCCACCTTGGGACCCCGCACCGTGGGCAAGACCAACATTGGCTGCATCTTCACCGGCAAGAAGGATGGCAAGGAGAAGTCCGCCTATATCTACAATATTTGCGACCATCAGGAGTGCTATAAGGAAGTGGGTTCCCAGGCCATCTCCTATACCACCGGCGTGCCTGCCATGGTGGGTGCCATGATGATGCTCACCGGCAAATGGACAAAGCCCGGCGTGTATACCGTGGAAGAGTTCGATCCCGATCCCTATATGGACGCCCTGAACAAGTGGGGCCTGCCCTGGCAGATCGACGATTCCCCCGTGCTGGTGGACTAAATGGGGAAGGAACTGCAAACCCCTTATTTTCTGGTAGATGAGGGGTTATTGAGAAAAAATCTGGAGATTCTCCGCCGTGTCTCGGAAGAGGCAGGCTGTAAGATCCTGCTGGCACAGAAGGCCTTTTCCATGTTTGCCTGTTACCCGCTGATCAGTCGGTATCTGTCCGGCACCACTGCCAGCGGCCTGTTTGAAGCCCGATTGGGCCGGGAAGAATTCCCCGGGGAAGTCCACGTGTTTTCCCCCGCCTATCAGGAACGGGAGTGGGAAGAGCTTCTGGCTTGCGCCGACCATTTTGTGTTCAACTCCCCCAACCAGCTTCGCCGGTTCGGGCCCAGAGCCAAGGCCGCGGGAAAGCAAGTGGGACTGCGGGTGAATCCGGAGTGCTCTACGCAGGAAGGCCACGCCATCTATGATCCTTGTGCCCCCGGCTCCCGCCTGGGGACTACGCGGGAGAATTTCACGGAAGACCTGTTGCCCCTGCTGGATGGGCTTCATTTCCACACCCTGTGCGAGCAAAATTCCGACGCCCTGGAAACCACTGCCGCCGCTTTTGAGAAGAAATTCGGGGAGTTTCTTCCCCGTATGAAATGGCTCAACATGGGTGGAGGCCACCATATCACCCGGGCAGATTATGACATTCCCCGGCTGATCCGAGTGGTCAAGCATTTCCGGGAAAAATATGGGGTGGAGGTCTATTTGGAGCCGGGAGAAGCGGTGGTATTAAACGCCGGATTCCTGGTGGCCTCTGTGCTGGAAGTGGTCCACAACGGGATGGATATTGCCATCCTGGATACGTCCGCTGCCTGCCACATGCCGGATGTGTTGGAAATGCCCTACCGTCCCCCGGTTCGGGATTCGGGGAAACCCCAGGAAAAAGCCCATACCTACCGGCTTGCCGGTCCCA
>OLOH01000451.1_pt1 | contig 29983 bp, 22 predicted proteins | sample 1673221 | NCBI WGS metagenome assembly OLOH01 (sample SAMEA3136767, study PRJEB25190) | human gut metagenome
GCCCCACAGCTCGCCCCAGCCGAAGGGGAACAGGAACTCGAAGTCCGTGGTGGCCTTGGAGTAGAAGCACAGCTCCTCGGGGTCGTGGTCACGCAGGCGGAGGTTCTCGTCCTTCAATCCGATGCCCAGCAGCCAGTTGTGGCAGAAGGTGCGCCAGTAGTTGAACCACTCCAGGTCGGTGCCGGGCTTGCAGAAGAACTCCAGCTCCATCTGCTCGAACTCGCGGACGCGGAAGATGAAGTTGCCCGGGGTGATCTCGTTGCGGAAGGACTTGCCGATCTGGCAGACGCCGAAGGGCAGCTTGCGGCGGGTGGTGCGCTGGGTGTTCACAAAGTTGGTGAAGATGCCCTGGGCCGTCTCAGGACGGAGATAGACGGTGTTCTTGGCGTCCTCGGTGACGCCCTGGAACGTCTTGAACATCAGGTTGAACTGGCGGATATCCGTAAAGTTGTGGCCGCCGCACTCCGGGCAAGCAATGTTGTTGTCGGCGATGAACTGCTGCATCTGCTCGTTCGTCCAGCCGTCTGCGGATTCGCCGGTGAAGTCTTCAATGAGCTTATCGGCACGGTGACGGGTCTTGCAGTCCTTGCAGTCCATCAGCGGGTCGGAGAAGCCGCCCACGTGGCCGGTTGCCACCCAGACTTCCGGATTCATGAGGATTGCGGAATCCAGCGCCACGTTGTAGCGGCTCTCCTGCACGAACTTGCGTTTCCACGCGTTTTTTACGTTGTCCTTGAAAAGGCAGCCCAGCGGGCCGTAGTCCCAAGAGTTGGACAGACCGCCGTAAATTTCGGAGCCGGGGTATACGTAGCCTCTGTTTTTGCAGAGCGCCACGATTTTTTCCATGGTCTTTTCTTCGGGCTTCAGAACTTTCTTCATTTGTTAAACTCCTTTCGCGCCGCTGGCTGCTGCACGGCTTCGTGCAGCTGGATGCTGCGCTTGTGATTTATCAATCATACCACGTTTTTCAAAGATACACAACTACCGCGGGGGATTTTATACGAAAAAAGCGGCACTCCGCAGAGCACCGCCCGAAATTTCCGCTTGCTTAGATTTATTCGCCCTCGTCCGCGATGAGCTTTTTCATCTGCGGCAGACGGAACAGAATAACCGCCGCGATAACTGTGAAGATGAGCTCTGGCAGCATGTAAGTGCCGTTGTAGCAGAAGGAGTAAAGCCACGGGTGGCCCACCCAGGAAGCGCCGAACGCCACAAACTCATCAAAGTTTGCAAAGATAATGGCGCCGGAAATGAAGTGGCACACAAAGCGCAGCGCAACAGCCAGCGCCGTGCCGCAGCAAATGCCTACATAACCCTTCTTGCGGAAAATGCCCGCAATGCCGATAACCGTGTATGCCACGATGTAATCGAGCAAAATCGTGCCGATGAGAGCAGAAGGCGTCATGCCCCAGCCGAGGATGCCGTCCATCGTGATGCCGAACGCAAGCTGAACGACGGATTCCACAAAGGAAGCCGCAAAGCCCCACTTAAGGCCGTACATGATGGAAATCATGGCGCAGGGCAGCATGGAAAGCAGCGTGATGGAACCGCCAAACGGCATCTGAAGCACCTTGATCATGCTGAGCACAGCGCCCAGTGCGACCATAACCGCGCAGGCCGCAAGCTTTTTTGTATTGTTGTTCTTCATAGTTCATTCCTCCGGTTTTCTACCGAGATTTAGGGGATAAAGCGGAGAAAACAAAAACCGCGCACCCATTCGGCACGCGGCATAAAAAGCACTTAAAATAAGCGTATTTTCCTACGTCGGCATTATCCGAATCAGGTAACAGGTTTCGGCGTTCACGCCGCTCTCAGCCGACTTTATACGTCAGCACCCTTTTTTCACATTCAGTATAGCACGGAACTTTTCGCTTTTCAACCAAAATTTGTGTTTTCGGGCAGAAAACAAGGCTTTTCTTGATTTTGGAGAAACAAAATGATAGTATAAAAGAAACATAAGCCGACGGCAACGGTGGTTAAAAGTTTTGTTTAAGCTTTTTCAAGAAGCTTAAAGCGAACGTGTGCGTTCGCTTGGGTTCATTAGGGCAGCGCCCTAAGTCGTCGTCCGCAGACGACGAAACACCTTTTGCCTAACAAAAATCAGGATGAGAACCACAACAATCCGGTGGACTGTTGTGGTGTGGGAGACACAATTAGGGGGTCTCCCAATGAATTTGCAAGGCAAATTCATAAAATAAACCGCTAAAACCGATTTAAACTACGGAAGGATATATAAAAATGGAAAGCACACAGAACAAAACGCGCTGTCCGCACAGCAAAAAGTGCGGCGGCTGCCAACTGCAGAACCTCGATTATAAGGAACAGCTCGCGCACAAGGAGCGCACGTGCATCCGCCTGCTCGGCAAATTCTGCCGCGTAGAGCCCATCATCGGCATGGAGAACCCCTACCACTACCGCAACAAGGTGCAGGCCGCATTCGGTACCACGCGTGCCGGACGCATCATCTCCGGCATTTACCAGAGCAGCACGCACAACATCGTCGCCGTGGACAGTTGCATGACGGAAGACGAAATTGCCGATCGCATCATCGTCGATATCCGCCGCCTGCTGCGCGATTTCAAAATGACAACGTATAACGAAGTCACCGGGCGCGGCTTTCTGCGCCATGTGCTCGTCAAGCGCGGCTTCCAGACCGGCGAAGTCATGGTTGTGCTCGTCACCGGTACGCCGATCTTCCCCGCGCGCAACAATTTCACCCGTGCGCTGTTAAAGCTTCACCCGGAGATTACCACAATCATTCAAAATGTCAACGACCGCTACACCTCCATGCTGCTCGGGCAGAACGAGAAAACACTCTACGGCCCCGGCTATATCACGGATATTCTCTGCGGGCTGCGCTTCCGCATTTCTGCAAAATCATTCTACCAGATTAACCCCGTGCAGACCGAGGTGCTGTACGGCAAAGCGATGGAATTCGCGGAGCTCACGGGCAAAGAAACCGTCATTGACGCGTACTGCGGAATCGGCACCATCGGCATGGTCGCCGCCAAAAAAGCCGGACAGGTTCTCGGCGTAGAAGTGAACCGCGACGCCGTGCGCGATGCCCGTGAAAACGCAAAATTAAACCGCGTGAAAAATATCCGCTTTGTCTGCGCCGATGCAGGCGACTTCATGGTAGATATGGCAAACGCCGGTGAACACTGCGACGTGCTTTTCATGGATCCGCCGCGCGCCGGCAGCGACACCGCGTTTCTCTCCTGCGCGCTCACACTTGCACCGAGACGCATCGTATACGTCTCTTGTAACCCGGAAACGCTCGCGCGCGACCTTAATTTTCTCACAAAGCGCGGCTATCGCGCCGAAAAGATTCAGCCCGTAGACATGTTCCCCCACACCGACCATGTAGAGACGGTATGCCTCCTAACCCGAGAAAAATCCGTCAAGAGCTACGCGTACGTCGACATCACCCCGTCGGAGCTTGGCATGGGCGGAAAGGTCAAGAAGCCGACGTACAAGCAGATTCAGGCTTACGTGCTGGAGACGCACGGACTGAAGGTGTCCCCGCTGTACATCGCGAACGTCAAAGACGAGTTCGGGATGGAGAAGCAGTTCTCCTATGAGGAGGCGGGGATGTCGGCGAAGAAGCGTCCGAACTGCCCGCCGGAGAAGCGTGCGGCGATTATCGACGCGCTCATCCACTTCGGCATGCTGGACGAAGACGCCAGAGAGGCAGAGTAAATACCGAACGAACAGGCCAGCGGGCAACGTCCCGCTGGCTTTTGTCGTATGTGGGCTTATTTTCTCAAAATTTTTCTCAAAAACTTATTTTAGACCGCCCCTCGCAGACGCCGACAGCATCGGCCTCCGCAAAGGCATCGCCCCAGGTCAGGCCATTTATCGGGTTGCACGAACTGTTGACAGTATGACACAACCCGAGTTATAATATAGTCACAAGATGAACGAAGGACATCTTGGAACCGGGAAACCGGTTAGGCACTTTGATAAATGAATAAACGCAACAAGATTCGTGAGTATAAATCCGAAGGAATGGTAGGGCGCAGCGTTCGCGCGTAAGACCCCGTAATTCCATCCGAGACCGAGGCGCGGCAGACCGAAGCACCGAGGGACGGATACAGCCGGTCAAGAGAAAGGCGGCGAATCCGAGTTGTGGCATAGGGATTATTCCCAAATGTCACGGCTCGGGTTCGCCGCCTTTTTTGTTTATTCATTCGATTTTCAAACACGAAACGGAGGCAAAGGAAATGGCAAACGAAAACAACACGCAGACGGCTCTGCAGGAGCCTGATTCCGACATCGAGAGTCGGCTCGGAATCGAGAGCCTTTTCGGTGAGGTGGAGGCGGCTCGTTCCGAGATTAGCGCACTCACCTGGTGCATCCAGCGCATGGAGTACGCGCTCAGGAGCAGGAACGTACGAGGCGAAATCCGCCAGCTGGTCGTTGAAGCCCGTGACTGGGTGGACGACAGCTACAAGACCATCGCAGAGCTTGAGAAGCACATCAAAACAATACGAGAGGAGATTTAGCAATGAGCACTTACGACATCAGCGGTCTGGATTGGCAGACGGCACACAACAACAGCACGGCAGCTCCGAGTTGCCGCGAGAGCGACGGTATGACGAAGGTCGCAGATTCTTTCTATAAGGGACAGATTCACAGCGTGGACGCGGTGTTCTGCGAGGGTTACCTGCGCGGATTGAACCACGCGCTGCGCATGCTCGGGCTTGAGATTAGGAAGCCCACTGCAACAACATACAAGCGCGCCTATAAGAACCTCGCCAACGACTTGACCATGAAACGCGAGCTGCTGCTTGAAGAGCACGACATCAATCCCGCCGATGACGAGGCGCTGTACTCAGACACGCCTTTCATCGACGCACTTTCAAAAAAAGGAGGCAATAGACAATGACTAATGACGAGATGATGGAGATAATTTACACACCGGACACGGTGATAAAGCGGGCAACGGAGGAGTACATCGAGAACGCCCGCGCTGACGAGGCCACCTACCTCGCCATGCCGCTTGACACGCTCGCGGCTGACCTGACGCGTGTGGTGAACGGAGAAATCGCGAAGGTCAACGAGGATCTGAAGTATCGCCGCGATACGCTCAAGGCCGAGAAGGAGAAGGCAAAAGGCGACCCCGGCAAGCTCGCTGAGCTGTCGCAGATTGTCGTCGAGCAGAACATCAAGATGCTCGCCTCCCCCAACCCGTACATGCTGGCATCGGTCATCATGTTCAAGCACCACGTGATTCGCATGAACTACGGCACGAGCGATTCCAACTCCACCGACATGTGCCCCCTTGCCGTGTACAACGACAGCGGGTACGACGCGGGCATCTACACGACGGACAACGACACCATCGAGAGCATCATCCGCGACGCCTGCCCGACCATCGTGCAGCGCGACGTGAACGAGACGAAGGCTTTCCTGCGCGCGATGGCTCCCGTGAAGTTCCGCTGCAACGACCGCAATCTTATCGCTCTGAACAACGGCGTGTTCGACTACGAGACCAAGATGCTCCTGGGATTCGACCCAGAGTGGGTCTTCGCGTCGAAGATTGGCACGGATTACAACGAGAACGCCAAGAACGTCTTCATCCACAACGACGAGGACGGCACCGACTGGGACTTCGATTCGTGGCTTGAGGAGCTTTCCGACGAGCCTGAAGCCCCGAAGTTGCTGTGGCAGATTATCGGTGCGGCGGTTCGTCCGAACACGGCATGGAACCAGGCGGCGTTCTTCTACAGCACGAAGGGAAACAACGGCAAGGGTACGCTGTGCGAGCTTATCCGCGGCGTTGTCGGGAAGCGCAACTGCTGCTCCCTCTCGCTTGACTCCCTCGGCCGCGAGTTCATGCTGACGCCGCTTCTGAAGGCGAGCGCCATCATCACGGACGAGAACAACGTCGGCGAGTACCTGGAGCGTACGGCCAACCTGAAGGCAATCATCACGGGCGACGCCCTGAACATCAACATCAAGCACCGCGACCCGGTCAGCTACACGTTCCGCGGGTTCATGATTCAGTGCCTGAACGACGCGCCCAAGTTCCGCGACAAGACTGACTCCATGCTGCGCCGCATCATCTTCGTTCCGTTCGACAAGTGCTTCACGGGACGCGAGCGCAAGTACATCAAGGAGGACTACCTCAAGCGCAAGGAGGTGCGTGAGTACGTGCTGAAGCACGTGCTGGAGGACATCCCGGACTACTACAGCATCGAGGTTCCGCAGTATTGCAAGGACGCCCTGGACGACTTCCGCCTGAGCAACGACAACGTGGCGGAGTTCCTGAGCGAGGTGCTTGACGAGCTGGCGTGGGACGCCATCTCGTGGAAGGAGCTGTACTCGTTCTACCGCGGCTGGCTCCGTCGCTACGGTTCTGGCGATTCCGGTCGCGGGTGCGTGAAGTATCGCGACTTCAGGAACTCAGTCCGCAACATCCTCGACACGGGGACTTACGGGTGGGAGTACCACCCCGGAGACGGTCAGTTCATGGTTGACGCGGCGTACCACGCAGCGGTCGAGCCGCTTATCAAGGAACTCGACATCAAGGACTTGTCTAACGTGGGCAACTCCGCAACGGCTGACCATATCGACAGTCTCAAGGGCATCACGACGAAGATTCGCGGCATCCGTCGTCTCGACGGTGCATACGCCGCAGCATAAGAGGAGGTAGATGGAAATGATGAGCTATTTCATGGAAGAGGTTTACCGGGGGTCTAACCCCGGGTACGGCTCCGGCGATTTGATTATCGCAACGTATGGGGCACGCGGCGACCGCTACGCCTACGGCACCTATCACGAGGTCATGGAAGACCCGGAGAACCTGCCCACGGGACACCGCGGGTTCAAGGAAGAGGTCATGGCGAGCATGAGGGCGGAGCTTGAGAGCGCGGAGGCGTATGAGCCCTGTGGGGTTGATTTCCTCGATTCGATGTTCCGTGAGAGCGACAGCAAGCGCGCCGAAGCCATGCGCAAGGCGCTGGAGTTCATGGAGACCCGTTAGCGGTCTCTACGAAGCCCAGGCAAAGCCCACAAACGGGCTGCAAATGGGCAAATGAACGCGAAACGGTCACGCAAGGGCTGATGAAAGCCCACGCGGAGACCAGCAAGAGCCCACAAATGGGCAGCAAATGGGCTCTGGTCATTCAGAGACCACGGAGAGCCCTCAGATGGGCAACAAAAAGCCCACGAACGGGCTGCGAACGGTACACGAAAAGGAGGGATTGATATGACGAAGGAAGATGCACTCCTCATTCTCGAAGCGCCTGAGTTTGCGCTCCGTGAGCTGGAGAGGGCTGTCGAGCGTTATGAGCGCGCCTACACACGCGTCGCGGGCGGTGCGATTCGCTACGACAAGGACAAGGTGGATGGCGGCAGAGGCGACCCCGACATGCCGCTCATCATGGTGGCGCAGCGCTCCATCGAGCTTGATGAGGCGCAGGCCAACTACACGGCCGCCGTGGACACAGCCGAGCGCTACATCGGGATGCTTCCCGATTGGCGCAAGCAGGCAGTCCTTACGTCGCGCTACGTGGAGACACCGGCGCTTACATGGCCGCAGATTGCAGAAGCCCTGGGCTTGAGCCTGCGGCAGACGTACCGACTGAAGAACAACGCCATCGCCGAGCTTTGCGACATGGCATGTGGCGACGTTCTTGCGGAGGTTTCGTAGGGGGTCAAGGGGGAGCATCCCCATTGTCCAGGGTAGTAGTGTTGAGGGTTCCCCCTTGACACTACTACTACTGGATTATCACGACTGACAAAGGAAGTCGTGATGGAGTACGACGATATGTTAGGAGGACGAAAAGATGACGAATAGCAAAGTGACGACGGTGCGTTTCCACATGGGCGGTGATGACGAAATCAAGACGGAGCACAACCGTCGAGATGAGAACACCGTCAAGTGGGAAAAGCACATCGACATGGATGGGAAGCACGAGGTGCTTCGCGACATGGAGTTGGAGCTAGTGTATGAGGAATTGTTCGGACGAGCCATTGAGGAGTACGACGCTAAGCAGAAGCGCCGCGACCGCCGCTATGGCGGTGTCTATGGTTACATGGAGCAGGTGCGCGCTGATTCCCGAGGACGCGTCAACCACAAGACGCGTACGAAGGGCAAGAACCTCGCCTACGAGGTCATCATAGGCGTTGGTTCCGTCAAGCCGGAGCTTGACGAGGAGACGGGCAGGTTCAAGCGTGACAGCAAGGGAAACTTCGTGACGCCGTACCTGGTGCCCGACGACATCTGCGAGGCTGTGCTGAAGGCATACCTCGCGGCGTGGGACGCGCGCAACCCGCATCTGCGCCTCTATGGCGCGTACCTCCACGGCGACGAGGGCGGTGCGATGCACATGCACCTCGACTTCGTTCCGTGGGCTGACGGGTACGAGCGCGGGCTCAGCGTGCAGACGAGCCTCAACCGGGCGCTGGCTCAGCAGGGGTGCGTCTCCGAGGGCTGGACGCGCAACTCCCACGTGATATGGGCGGAACGCGAGCGCGATTTCATCGAGTCGATTCTGACCGAGCAGTACGGCTACACCATCGTCCACCCGGATGCGGGCAAGTACAAGGAGTCCATTCCGTGGCGCGTGTACGCACAGGAGCAGGAAGCCCTGAAGCGCATCGACGACCAGAAGGTGAAGCTGAGCGCCATGCTCCGAGAGGCGGACGACATGGAGGCGGAGCTGGAGATGAAGCGCCAGGAACTCGAAGAGGTGACCGAGGCGACGTGCGCCATCGAGGAGATGAAGGCCATCGAGATGCCGGACGGGCGCAGCCTGTGGGAGCACAACATGGCACGCGTCCGCGAGGAACGCGAGCGCAAGCGCCGCGAAGAGGAGGCAAAGAAGCGCAGGCGCAAGAGCGAGTCTAGGGTTCACAGGACGCCGAACGTGCTTCCTGCAGAGTACGAGGAGCAGATGGACGAGCAGAGGGCGCGCATCGAGCGCCAGGTGCGCGAGAACGTTCTTGGCCGCAACGAAGACCTCACGCGCAGGACGCTGGCAGCGAGCGAGAGGGTGCTGTCGAAGGCCGAGAAGGCGTCCGAGTTCGATTTCGACTCTATCCGCAGAGGATAAAAAAGAACCGCCCCGCAGCGTTTCGCTGTGAGGGCGGTTTTTTCGTGCTCTGGGGACGTCTCAGCGGATGTCCGGGGCGGGAACATAGTCCCAACTTGTGCCGAAGTGCGTCACACCAAGTATGTACAGGTCAAGCTCCTCGTCGTGGAACACAAGCTCATCCGTGTGCTCCATGATGAACGATGGGTCGCTGACGATATACCACTGGAACACCTCGTCCCACGGCGCGCAGTCACCGCTCACGAGTTCCAGCGGGCGCTTCGCCATCTCATTCGCGAGAACCATGTCCCCGGCGGTGCGTGCAAGGTCGGCGTATGTCTTGATGTTTTCGTATGCCATTGTTGCTCCCTTCCTTTCTTCACGCGTACCGTCGAAGCCGCCCCGCGGCTTTTCCCCGCATCATCCACCGCGCCCACCTCATAAAAGGCAGCATCATCCACTCCGTACACAGCAGGAGGGTGGATTTGAGGTTGATGTGCTTCAAGTTTTTGAGAATTTCGGCCACTTTTTGAGAATTTTAGGCCTGTTTTTGAGAATTTCGGAGAGTTTTTGAGAGTGAAAACGGGCGCTCCGGGAGGCAAAAAGGTTTGTAAACCAGGGTTTTTCTTTTATTTTTTCTTAAAAATTCTCAAAAACTCAAAAAATTTGGAAGAAAGTTCCTATAGAGCCTTTCAACGTCCTTTGCCTATATATATAAAAGTTCCAAAAAAAATGAGTTTTTGAGAATTTAGCCCGTTTTTGCCCTTAGTATGGCTTACTGTGGGATACTGTGAGCAAACGTGTTCTCAGAAAGTTCTCAAAAACGTCTTTTCACTCTCATTTTTGCCCTAAAATTCTCAAAACTCAGCCCTCCTGCTGTGTACGGAGCGGATGATGCCACCTTTTACGGGGAGGGCGCGCTGTGACATAAAAAAGAACCACCCCGTACTCGGAGTGGTTCGGTTGTCTATCGTGTTGCTCCGCAGTCGCAATACTGGTAGTCAACGTAGGTCTGCGTTTCGTACCAGCCCTGGTCTTCCTCGTGGGAACCAACCTGAACGGTCTGCCACGTGTATTGCGGAACGTTGGTGTAATTGGTGTTATCAACGCCTGACTTCAAAAGCTCCAACGAGTGAGCCTTGACCTCGTTGATGTCAGTTGTCGAATAACCGTCATAGGAGAACACGTACAGGTAGTGACTGAATACGCGCTGGTCTTCGTAGTCCGGCACCGTCACCCAGTTCTCGACCCATACCTGCTTTGTGGCGGTGTGGTCTTTCCAGCTGTGCGTATGCGCAGGCGCGGATGGTTTGCTCGAAGAGCTTGAACTAGAGCTGCTTCCACCGATGCTCGTGTTGCTGCTGCCTGAGCTTTTGGAATTGGTGTCTGCCCGGCTGCTCTTCTCAGAAGATGTATCAGCTTTTAGCGCCTCGTCCACGTCGACTTCTTTGTCTGCGGAGTCTTGTTTCTTCTCGTCAGACGCGCTCGTGTCGCCGCTATCCTCCTTTTCTATCGTATCGGCTTCGCTCTTTTCAGACGTCTCCACCTTGTTCTCGACCTTTGCCGTGTTGTCCGGCTTGTCTGCTGTGGAAAACGCGCCTGTCGCTGCTGCAATTACTACGGCAACGACTGCGATGATAGCTATGGCGATTGCCGCGGTATGCGGTTTGTGAGATTTAATCCAGTCAGTTGCCTTCTCCATTTAGTCCACCTCTATTCCTTCTGTGTCGGGGGCGTCAAGCGTGAAGCCCGCATGGTCATCGTTGACTATTGTGGCAAGCCCGCCGAATCCTCCGAACGTCATGTCGTAGACGGTCTGTTTTTCAACAGGAGACAGCTGGATGCTTTCGTTGGTAATTGAGTCCCCGGCAGGGGAAGAGCTTCCATCTATACCCCATGTCAATACGTCGTAAGGGTCTTGTTCCTCATCGTTCACCTGTACTGTGGCGAAGGAGTATGACGGCGCATCGAATGATATTGTTTCGCTCTGCGTGCTGTTTCCTGTACCGTCGGTCTCAATGTGAAGCGTGTACGGCTGAGCCTGTGGCTCCTGATACGTAGCCGCCTCAGCTGTGGCTTGTCCCTCCTTCGCGTCGCTCAGTATTGACTCCATATTGGAGAGCGCATAGCTGTACGTAGACGCCAGCCATTCGACATCCACACCTTCGGCTTCCCCGGCGGGCAGGTCTGATAGCGCAGTCCCGCCAAGCGCGGTCGCGTACGTGCCGTTGTCGTAGTCCTCTTTCAGAGTATCATAGATACTTTGAACTACCTCAATAGCCTTTGCGTTGCTGTCGATGGCAGTCTGACGTCTGGTGTCGAATACTTCCTTGTCCTGCGCCTTTGCCAGTTCGATGATTTCATCGTCAGACAGACCGTTCACGTCTGCGAACGTCGCGCTGTTACATAGGTAGGCAGTGACGTTCCTGTTTCCGTCAAAGACAAGAATGCGTTCGATGTCGCCGTCTTTTTCTATTGCGTCATTCTCGTCGTACTGCACCCATACGCTTTCCTGACTGAAAGCCTGTGATGCAGAAAGCGGTTCACTCGCGCTCTTTACATCGTTCGTTCCTCCACAGCCTGCGAGTGTGAGTGTGAGCAGGCATGTAGCGGCTACCGCAGCTGCGGTAAATCGTCTTTTCTTCATGCTATGTCCTCCAACAGTTCTGATTTTTGACCGCCCCCGCCGCATCTGAATAGATGCGGGTCTAATGATATGGCTGGGACAGAAGAATATGAAGTGTATAGGCCAAAAAAAAGCCTACACAGGTTATTATATTATACACATAATCTCCATACAATTCAAGTGTAGATGAATTGTATGGGCGGTGAAAGGATGAAATACTACGACATAGGACAGCGCATACGCCACTATCGAAAGGCGTGCGGACTGTCGCAGGAGTCTCTTGCCGATAAGGCTGACATTTCCGTAACGCACATGAGCCACATAGAGACCGGCAACACGAAGCTGAGCCTGCCGGTGTTCGTCAAGATTGCGGAGGCGCTGGACGTGCAGACGGACGCCCTTCTCTATGACTCCCCGAGATTCAGCAAAAGCGTCGCGGCGGAACGCGTCCAGAAGGTGCTGGACTCCTGCACTACCGAGCAGCTGTACGTGCTGATTGAGACCATGGAAGCACTCAAGGTCTCCATGGACAAGCATGTGAGGTGATTCGGTTGATTTACAGCTTCGACTCATGAAAGCCCGGTACTCAGCGTGCCGGGCTTTCTTTTTACGCCCATAGGACGCGTCTCCAGCCTATAACCCCCGTACCGGGATTGACTATATACACGAATGGGCGTATAATATCCTCATATATGGAGGTAAATCAATATGGACAAGAGCATCGAAGATATGAGCCCTTCCGAGGCTCTGCGATATATGCGCGGGCTCTACGGCATGAAGCGCTCCGAGTTCTGCGAACATTTCGGCATACCGATGCGCTCCCTGCAGCACTGGGAGATTGGCGACAGGAAGCCCGCACCGTTCGTCATCGGCCTCATGCGCAAATGCTACGAGCTTGAGCGCGAGAACGAGCGCCTGCGCGACTGCATCGACACGCTCGACCGTCAGAACGACGAGCTGAAGGCACTCCTCAAAGGCGAGGGGGTGGTTCAGTGACGAGAAAGGCAAAGACATGTTTCATCTATGTCCGCGTCTCCACGAAGATGCAGGTGGAGAACGGCGAGTCAATCGAGGCGCAGCTTTACGACCTGCGCCAATATGCGAAGCGTGAGAACCTGCGCATATTGCACGAGTACATCGACGACGGTTATTCCGGCAAGAACATCACGGGACGCCCCCACTTCCAGGAGATGATGGAGGAGATAAAATCCGGCGTCCATGTTGACTATGTGCTCGTGTTCAAGCTGAGCCGATTCGGGCGCAACGCGGCGGACGCCCTTTCGTCTCTGCAGTTCATGCAGGACTACGGCACGAACCTCGTCTGCGTAAAGGACGGCATCAACAGCGAAGCGCAGATGGGAAAGATGATGATTGCGTTCATGTCGGCGTTCGCCGAGATGGAGCGAGAGAACATCCTCGTACAGACCATGGCCGGGCGCGAGCAGAAGGCGCGCGAGGGCAAATGGAACGGCGGACAGGCACCCTTCGGCTACCGGCTCGTCAAGGACGAGAAGGGCAAGGGGCATCTTGAAATCGACGAGGACGAGGCGGAAATCGTTCGCATCATCTTCCGCGAGTACACGAAGAACGGCAAGGGCGCAAATGCGATAGCGTCATGGCTCAACACGCAGGGCTACCGCAAGAAGATACGCGGCAACAGCAAGTATGAGCACTTCGCCCCCGGCACCGTGAAGAACATCATACGCAACCCGGTGTATGCCGGAAAAATCGCCTTTGGGCGTCGCAGGACAACTCCCGTCAAGGGCGAGCGCAACGTGTACCATATGGTCAAGCAGGACGACTTTGACGTTTACGAGGGCGAGCACGACGCCATCATCGACGAGGCGACGTGGGAGACCGCGAAGCAGCGCGCAGCTGACGAGTCACGCCCGTTCCCAGAGGCAAAGCCTGACAGCCATACGCACCTTCTCACGGGGATGCTGGTATGCCCTGTGTGCGGGCGCAGCATGATAGCCAACGTGTCGCGCGGCAAGCGCAAGAAGGACGGCGCCATCGGCAAGACGACGTACGCCTACACGTGCAAATACAGCAAGCGGCAGTTCGGCTACGACTGTACCTTCACCCGCCAGTTCAAGCAGGAATACATAGACCGCGAGGTCATCGAGGTCATTTCCCGTGCCGCCCACTCCGCCGTGTTCGAGGAGCGCGTGCGCGAGGAGCTGGACGCCGCCGTGGACATCGAGAAGCTGGAGGCGGATGTGGCGCGTATCGGCAAGGCGCTGGAGAACAACAGCGCAGCCCGCCGGATGCTGTCCCGACAGCTGGACGCCCTGGACGCGTCAGACCGCAGCTATGAGCGCAAGTACGAGGACATGCAGGCTCGTCTCGACAAGCTGTACGACGAGAGCGCCGACATAGAAGACGCACTCGACGAGGCCGAGGCGAAGCTGGAGAGCGCGAAAGAGAAGCAGGTCACGACCGCGAGAGTGTACGAGATGCTGGACGAGTTCCAGGAGAAATTCGACACGTACGACCCGGCGAAGCAGAAGGAGATTCTGCAGCAGGTCGTGGAGCGTGTGGAGATAGACCCGGACGCGAACCCGAAGAAGGGCGACGCGATAGTGAAGCGCGTGCGCTTCAAGTGCCCCGTGTCGTTCTACAGAACGCTGCCGGAAGAGGCGTACGACGTGCTCGGCATCAACGAGTTCAACCGCCTTGAGACGACGGAATACACGCCTGATGAAAATTCTCGGGTTGACGGGAGTCACGACGAATGCGTCGTACGGTTGGATAAAATGAATTAAAACAAAAGAAGGCTTTCCCATGATTCGCCCCGTTACCGAAAAGGATATTCCCGCCTGCGGATATTTGCAAATGCCGCTCCCGAAAATTACGGAAGAAAGGTAAAAAAATATGGCTTCCAGTCTCATGCACTACGCGATCACGGATAAAATTTTGCAACTGTTTCCTATGCACGACGGTGCGCGGCTGCGCTTTGGCGCGGTACTGCCGGACGCTTCCGTAAACAAGCGGAAAACACATTTTCGCGTTTACAATGAAAAGCTCGGCATTCGGCTTTATGATCTTGAATCGTACCGCGCGCAGTTCGGCGAGCGTATGCAAAAAGACGACCTTTATCTCGGCTACTATCTGCACCTCATCGAGGATGCTTTGTACCGCAAAACACTGTACGACACCTTCGGCTGGAATCCCTACACGCCGGAAAGCACCGCGCGCATGCACCACGATTACACGCTTTTAAACCGTCATTTCATTCAAAAATATAATATTCGGGATGACCTTGCCGTCCCGGAAAATTTCACGCAGGAACCGATTTTCGCTTTTGAGCCGTTTGACGCCGAAAGCCTTCTGCGTTCGATTCATCAAAACTTTGTGCCCGCGCCGGCGGATGCCCCCTACTTTTTCACGGCTGCCATGGCGGACACGTATATTGAAGACGCCGTGCGGCTGTGCACCGCAGAGCTTGACCGCTTTCACAGCGGCAAAACGCTTCTTTCCGCCGAGGATTTCACCTGGATGCCGCCGGAAAACAATAAGAATTTCTGAATAAAAGCAAAAACACCCTCCCGAAGTGATGGATATGTACCCTATAAAGGAAGCATATCCATGACCGACACGGGAGGGTTTCTTGATTTCTCTTTGGAAAGCAGCTTCGCGGGGCAGACGCGCTTTCCTATGCGCATTCGGAATTGACATTCCCTTTCCGCTTCGGTACAATAGAATCAACAAGAACCTCGGGGGACAAAACAGTATGAATTTTCTTGAAGAACGTATCGTAAAGGACGGCGTTGTAAAAGCCGGCAATATATTGAAAGTAGACAGCTTTTTAAACCACCAAATGGATATGCGCCTGTTTCGCCAAATGGGCGAAGAGTTCAAGCGACGTTTTGCAGATAAGCCCATCAACAAAATTCTGACGATTGAAGCCTCCGGCATCGGTATTGCATGTGTGGCAGCGGAATGCTTTGACGTGCCGGTCGTCTTCGCGAAAAAGAGCCAGAGTGTGAATATTGATGGCGACGTATACGTTTCCGAAGTGGCATCCTTCACGCATAAGCGTGTGAATCGCGTGATCGTCTCGAAAAAATTTCTCGGCCCCGAGGATCACATTCTTATCATCGATGATTTTCTTGCAAACGGCTGTGCGCTGCAGGGGCTCATCTCTATTGTAGATCAGGCGGGCGGCACGGTGGAAGGCATCGGTATCGCGATTGAAAAGGGGTTCCAGCCCGGCGGCGCGAAAATTCGCGAGATGGGCTACCCGCTCGAATCGCTCGCCATTGTGGAAAGCATGGACGACGCAACCGGCACGGTCGTTTTTCGTCCACAGCCATAAAAGGAGTTTTGTATGAGACGGTTTTTATCCCGCGTTTTGCCCCTTTTGCTCAGCTTCGGCTTGATTTTTAACTGCACAGGATGCAGCACGGTTTTGGTCTTAGCCGGTAAAGCTCGTGAAAACAGCGAAGCTTCGTCCTCCGTAATTTCGGAAAGCTCCGCGTCCTCCGGCGTCATCTCCACCCCTGTGCCGACCGAAGACGGCGACCTGCGTGCGTTTTACACGGATGTTGCAAACGCTGAAAGTGTCACGGTAATGGTGTACATGATCGGCTCCGACTTAGAGAGTGAGGACGGCTCCGCGACCGACGACCTTTTGGAAATGGCGGATGCCGCGCTTTCCGAAAACATTCACCTTGTACTCCAGACCGGCGGCACCGAAACCTGGTGGAATGATGTCTGCACAGACGATGAAAGTGAGCGCTTCGTGATCGAAAACGGCGATATGACGCTGCTCCAAAGCCTTGGCAGCATGAATATGACAGACGCCGACACGCTCTCCGATTTCATTCGCTTCTCCGCCGAAAGCTACCCCGCAGACCGCTACGAGCTCATTTTGTGGGATCACGGCGGCGGCACCATGACAGGCTTCGGCTACGACGAGCTGTACGAAGACACCTCTTTGACACTCTCTTCTCTTTCTACAGCGCTGTATAACGGCGGCGTGCAGTTTGATTTCATCGGCTTTGACGCCTGCCTAATGGCGACGGCAGAGGTGGCCTACGCCTTGGATCCGTATGCGGATTACCTCATCGCCTCCGAAGAATCCGAGCCCGGCGAGGGCTGGGCGTACAAAAACTGGCTTACGATGCTGGCGGAAGACCCCGCCGTACCCACGGCGGAGCTCGGCAAAAAGCTGGCGGACGATTTCCTTGAGGCCTATATTTTCGCCGACATGCCGACGCTTTCCGTTTTAGACCTGCGCTATGTGCCGGAATTATACGCCGCGTTGGAAAGCTACTGGGGAAGCGCCTACACCGCACTGCAAAGCGGCAGCTACGGTGCGTTTTCGCAGGTGCGCAACAACGTGCGGGAATTCGGCGACAACGAATACGACCAGGTCGATCTTTCCGACCTCGCCACGCTGACAAAGCAGAGCCTTTCCCTCGGCACCGAGGACGATGTACAGGCCGCCGTTCAGAATATGGTGGTGTATAACGTCACCTATGAAAAGTCCGCCGCGGGCATTGCAGTCTATTTTCCGTGCCTGTGGCCGGATTATTACGGCGATACACGCTTTGAAATGACCTGCGTCGGCTTCCCGGAATCGTATTTTGAATTCTACGATAAATTCATGAACACGATGCTCTCCGGGCAGTCGCTTTCGCAGAGTGATATCGATTTTTACTCCTACTACGATTGGTTCGATTCCTCCGAGGTTGGCGGCGAAAACGTCACCACAATAAACGACAACGATTTTGAACTCATCGACAAGGGCGACTATTATGCACTCTCTCTTTCCGATGAAGCATGGAACCTCATCACGTACATTGATATGACCGTTTACCTCGACGACGGCGAGGGATATATTGACCTTGGCAATGACAACGTGTACGAGTTTGACGACGACGGCGACCTAAAAGTCGATTTTGACTATACATGGATCTCGATCGACGGCGTGATTGTGCCGTTCTACGCCGAAACCGAGGAACAGACGGACGATTATTGGTACACAACGGGTTATGTACCGGCCGAACTGAACGACAGCACCGATATTGAGATCGTTCTGCGCTGGGACAGCGACCATGACAGCGGCTTTGTTGCGGGCTACCGCTTAAAGACCGACGAGCCTACAGTAGCGGCAAAGGGTCTGCACAGCTTTACGGAGACGGATCAGATTCAGTACACCTGTTCGTATTATGATTACGATTTCAACTACGACCGGGACTACACGCTCGGCGACCCGGTAACATACACAAGTGAACCCGTCGTCGCCTATGAGGAAATCGGCGAATACCGCACGGTGATCCAATACACCCTGCGCGACATCTACAACAACGAACACTTTACAGACCCGGTAGAGCTTTCCTGTGAATAAATAATTCTTATAGAACATACCCTGCTGCGCTCCGTAGCAGGGTATGTTTCGATTTGACTTACACTATAATAGGCGGTATAATGAAAATCACTGACAAAAACGGAATTGTATGGAAAACTATGCCGTTTAAACGGTTCGGAAAGGACGAACGCCATGCGAAAGCTCCTCGTTTACATGAAAGACTATAAGAAAGAGTCGTTTTTAGCACCTCTTTTCAAGCTGCTCGAAGCCACCTTTGAGCTGATTGTCCCGCTCGTAATCGCGCAGATCATCGACGTGGGCATTCAGACCGGCGACACCGGCTTCATCATCTCCCGCTGTCTGCTTCTGGTCGGGTTCGGTGTGGTCGGCATGGTCAGTGCCATCACGGCGCAGTATTTTGCCGCAAAGGCTGCCGTGGGCTTTGCCGCCGGGCTGCGTCACAGCTTGTTCCAAAAAATCAACGAGCTCTCCTTCTCTCTTTTGGACCGTGTGGGCACTTCCACGCTGCTGACACGCATCACAAATGACGTAAATCAGGTGCAGAACGGTGTGAACCTTGTACTGCGCCTGTTTATGCGCTCGCCGTTCATTGTGTTCGGCGCATGCGTTATGGCGTTCACCATTGATCCCGGCAGCGCGCTGCTGTTCCTCATTGTGGTCGCTCTGCTCTCCGTTGTGGTATTCGGCATCATGCTGCTGACCATCAAGCGCTACAAGGCTATTCAAAACCAGCTGGATTCCGTTTTGAACACCACGCGTGAAAATCTGAACGGCGCACGTGTCATACGCGCGTTCTGCGGTGAAGACACCGAAACAGAAAAATTTATCGGCCAAAATTCGCTGCTCTCCAAGCTCCAGAAATCCACGGGCCGTATCTCCGCACTTTTGAACCCGGTTACGTTTATCCTGATTAACGTCGGCATCATTCTGCTCATCCATTACGGCGCTGTTCAGGTCAACACCGGCATTTTGACGCAGGGTCAGGTCGTGGCGCTGTATAACTACATGAGCCAGATTTTAGTTGAGCTCATCAAACTTGCAAACCTCATCATCACCGTAACAAAGTCCTTTGCAAGCGCCGCACGTATCCGCGACGTGCTCGAGCTCGACACAAACACCGTTTATTCCGACGACAAGAAAATCTACAATACCCACGCCGTCGAGTTCGACCGCGTTTCCATGCACTATAACGAAGGCGCGAAGGACGCGCTCGAAAACATCAGCTTCACCGCCGAGCCGGGCGAGATCATCGGCGTTATCGGCGGCACAGGCAGCGGAAAAACGACGCTTGTGGGGCTTATTCCCCGCTTCTATGATGCGTCCTCCGGCACCATCCGCGTGGGCGGCCGCAACGTGAATTCCTATTCGCTTGAAGAACTGCGCGAAAAGGTGCACGTCGTATTGCAGCGCGCGGTCTTGTTTCGCGGCACGCTGCGCGAAAACCTGCTTTGGGGCAATAAAAATGCCAACGACGAAGAGATGCAGGCAGCCGTAAAGGCTGCGCAGGCCGCAGACTTCGTACAGAGTAAGGGCGGGCTCGATATGAAGATTACCGCCGAAGGCCGCAACCTTTCGGGCGGACAGCGCCAGCGCCTTTCCATTGCCCGCGCACTTGTGGGTAATCCCGAGATCCTCATTCTGGACGACTCCGCTTCCGCGCTCGACTATGTGACCGAAAAGGCACTGCGCGGCGCGCTTTCCGCACTGCCGAATAAGCCGACGGTGTTCATCGTCTCGCAGCGCACATCTTCGCTGCGGCACGCGGATAAGATTCTCGTCTTAGACAACGGCGCGCTTGTCGGCTGCGGCACACACGATGCGCTCCTTGAGAGCTGCTCCGTGTACCGCGAGATCTATGACTCTCAGTTTGGCGGAAAGGAGGCAGCTGCGAAATGAGCAAGATAAATAACAAAAACAGTACCATTAAACGTGTTCTTTTGCAAATCCGTCCGTATCTGCCGACCATCATTTTGCTGCTTGCACTTGCCGTAGTCAGCGTGCTGTGCTCGCTGTACATCCCGGTGCTCGTCGGCGACGCCATCGACGCCATCATCGGCAAGGAACAGGTCAACTTTGCCGTTATCCTGCCGAAGCTCTTCACCTGCGCGGTGCTCATCGGCTGCGCGGCGCTCGCCCAGTGGCTGATGAATGTCTGCGGCAACAAGGTCACGTACAACACCATCCGCGATATGCGCGAGGCAGCCTTTAAAAAAATTCACCGTCTGCCGTTTTCTTACCTCGACGCACACGAAACCGGCGACATCGTTTCCCGCATCATTGCCGATGTTGACCAGTTTGCAGACGGCCTTTTGATGGGCTTCTCACAGCTGTTTACCGGCGTTGTGACGATCATCGGCACCATCGGCTTCATGCTTTCCGTCAACGTTTGGACAACGCTTGTCGTGGTGCTTGTCACGCCGCTTTCCATTTTGGTGGCGCGCTTCATCGCAAAGAAAACGTTCGCCATGTTCCGCTTACAGTCCGAAACACGCGGCCGCCAGACGGCATTCATCAATGAGATGATCACGAACCAGAAGGTCGTGCGCGCATACGGACACGAAGACGAAAACATGGAGAAATTCGACACCATCAACGAAGAGCTGCGCCGCCACACATTAAAGGCGACATTCTTCTCCTCCATCACAAACCCCGCCACGCGCTTTGTAAACTCCGTTGTGTACGCGGCGGTCGCGCTCATCGGCGCTTTTCTGGCCGTGACCGGACAGGGCTTCACCATTGGTATGCTCTCCTGCTTTTTGAGCTACGCAAATCAATACACGAAGCCGTTTAACGAGATTTCCGGCGTTATCACCGAGCTTCAGAACGCGCTCGCCTGCGCAGACCGCCTGCTTGAATTCCTCGACAGTGAAGAAACGCCTGCCGACCCCGAACTGCTGCCGGAGCACAGCGAGACCGCAAAAGGACAGGTCACGTTCGATAACGTTTGCTTCTCCTATACAAAAGACCGCCCGCTCATCCGCAATTTCAGCTTGGATGCACCGGCAGGCTGCCGCGTCGCCATTGTAGGCCCGACGGGCTGCGGCAAAACGACGATGATCAATCTTCTCATGCGCTTCTACGACCCGGACAGCGGCAGCATCAGCGTGGACGGCACGAATACGCAGACTATCCCGCGCCGCGCACTGCGCCGTAACTTCGGCATGGTCCTGCAGGAAACATGGCTGAAAACCGGCACTGTGCTCGATAACATCCGCATGGGCCGCCCGGACGCTTCCGAAGAAGACGTTATCGCCGCCGCAAAGGCCGCGCACGCACATAGTTTTATTGAGCAACTGCCAAACGGCTACCATACGCAGATTGGCGAAGACGGCGGCAGCCTTTCTGCCGGACAGAAACAGCTTTTGTGCATCTCGCGCATCATGCTGACGCTGCCTCCTATGCTGATTCTGGACGAAGCGACGTCTTCCATCGATACACGTACCGAGCTGCGCATTCAGCGCGCGTTTGTAAAGCTGATGCGCGGACGCACCTCGTTCGTCGTCGCACACCGCTTATCGACCATCAAGGAATCTGATGTTATCCTCGTCATGCGCGACGGCAACATCGTAGAGCAGGGCGACCACGAATCTCTGCTTGCGAAAAACGGCTTCTACGCCGAGCTGTACCGCAGCCAGTTTACGGATGAGGAACAGCCAGTGGGTTAACGCACAAAAATGCAGCCTTCTCTATTCGAGAGAGCTGCATTTTTTATTTTCTGCCATACCGCACAAAGCTGCGTTTTGCACTTTGTGCGGTATTTTTTGAATATCAATATAGTGGAAGTTTTAGTCAATGCGTTTGAGGAAATCAAACGCTAAAACGATTATGATAAAGATATAGGCAAACCTTGCCCGGACTGCGCATGCGCAAACTGCGTGCGGAACGCCTTCGGTGCACAGCCGTAGCGCTCCGTAAATAAGCGGTAAAACCGGCTTAAGCTGTTAAAGCCGCATGCACCGCAGATTTCAATGACGGGCATGTCCCCCTGCAAAAGCAGCTGCGCCGCCAAAGACAATCGCTTGCCGTTGATGTACTCCGTCGGCGTCATGCCGATGTAGCGGCGAAACGACCGCGTAAGGTGCTCCTGCGACATATTTGCAAGCGCCAAAAGACACGGAAGACCTGTGGTGTAATTTTCGCGCCGCTCCATTTTTTCAAGCAGCTCCGAAAACCACGCAGGCAAAATCGCTTCCGGCGCGGGTGCTGTAAGAAACAACTGCACCAAATACGGAAACAGGCTTAAAATGTAGCGGCACGCCGTTTCGTTATCGGCAAAGCGGTTCGTGTTCAAAAGCTTTTCCTGCACATCCGTTAAGGTGTGGCCGGAAAGCACACAATGTAACGGCAGCTCCGGCGTATCAAATATAGCGCGGTCAAGCTGCAAATAATCGCACAAGCGCTCAAACACCGTGCGCGGAATGCCGATATCGAGCAGCTCGAAATCCGCGTTGTTGAAAAAATCATAGCGGTGCACGTCCCTCGGGCGCATCAAAACGAACGAGCTCTCGGAAAGCAGCTGCGAGCGTCCATTTACGGCGTGGATGGCCCCGCCGTGCGAGACGAGAAACAGCTCGTAAAAATCATGCGTGTGAATTTTATACGTCGCCGGCACACCGCACTGGTGCAGAACGCGCGCACCCTCACCGGTGTGCAGATTTTCTTCGGAAAAATGCAGAAGCTCAACGTCGCTCATTTCGGCGCCCCCTTTCTTCTGTTATTATAACGCGTCAAAAAAACGGAATCAAGAAATTTCAATTCTAACTTTGGGAGGATAACGGTATGTTCAAGACCGATGTTCAAAAACTGCGCAATGCGTTGGAATTCACGCGCGTTTACAAAGAGAACGCAAACGACATTTACCTGCGTGAAGCCGCCTGCATGGATTTTCAGCTTCGTCATATCTTAGTGCCGATGGATGAAAACGACGGCATCGCGGGCCGCTATGAGCACGACTTTGTGGGCTTTTCCTCGCAGGTCGGCGGCATTTACACGTATTACTTTAACGAGCATGAATTTTTGAACGCATACATGGCTTGTAAGCAAAACGGTGAGATCACCGCTGCGGAGGACTACGCTTTGCAGGCTGTGCAGGCCTATTGGCACGAGGAAAACACCGCGCGCAAGGTTGAATTGGAATTTTCGAAGCGCTACGGCTATGTGCCGCCGAAAGCTTTTCCCGGTGCGGGCGTGGGCAACTGCGACTGCCGCGTGGCAGGTACAAACCTCGATTTTGAAAAGCTCATTCGTCTCGGCTTTGACGGGCTCGATCAGGAGATCGACCGCGCGGCGGAAGTGAACGGCGCGTCTTCGTTCTACACGGCTTTAAAGCTGTGGATTGAAAGCCTGCGCGGCGCATGCGAGCGTTACCGCGAACAAGCGTTGGAGCTTGCCGAAAAAGCAGAGACCGAAGAAGCCAAAACGCGCTTTACAAAGCTTGCCGAAGCACTTTTAAACATTCAGCACAGCACACCGAAGACGTTCCTTGAGGGCGTGCAGCTGATGTGGATCTACGCTGTCAGCAGCGACATTATGAATTACAGCCGCATGGACGATTATCTTGGGCCGCTCTACGCCGCGGATATCGACGCGGGGCGCATCACGGAAGAAGAAGCCGTGCAGACCGTGCTGTATCTCTATAAGCACTTTAAAGAGATTAACAAGATCCATGACTGCCGCGTAATCATCGGCGGCGTGGGCAGAAAGCACCAGAAGGAAGCCGACCGCCTCGCCATCGTCATCATGGAAGCTTCCCGTCGCTTCCGCGAGACTGTGCCGCAGCTCACCCTGCGCTATTACAGCGACATGGACGAGACCGTTTTCCGCAAGGCGATGGACGTGAATGCGGAGGGCACTACGTTCCCGATTATTTACTCCGATGAGACGAATGTACCGGCTGTGGAAAAGGTCTTTGGCGTTTCGCATGAGGAAGCCGAGCAATATGTGCCGTTCGGCTGCGGCGAATACGTCATGGTCGGTTACAGCGTAGGCACACCGAACAACGGCATCAACGCGCTGAAAGCGCTGGAAATTGCGCTGCACAACGGCCTTGATTTCTACCAGAACGTTCCCTGCGGCGAAAAGACCGGCGACCCAGCGCAGTTTGATACCTTTGAAAAGCTGTATGACGCCGTGCTTGCACAGCTCAAGCCGACCATTGACCGCTTTGCTGTACACAAATACCTCAACTATAAAATTGCGGGCGAAAACGCGCCGTATCTGCACCTCAGCCTGCTTTTGAACGACTGCATCGCGCGCGGCAAGGCGACGTTTGAAGGCGGCGTGCGTTACCTGAATGCTTCCAGCGAAATGTTCGGCATCATCAGCTGTGCAGACAGCCTGACGGCCATTAAAACGCTCGTTTACGACGAGAAGAAGCTCACTTTGCCGGAGCTCATCGATGTGCTGGATCACGATTTTGAGGGTCACGACGATATTCGCCGCATGTGCCTTTCCGCACCGAAATACGGCAACGACGACGACACGGCTGACGACATCGCAACGCGCCTTTTCACCGATATTGCCGACCTTACCATGGCGGCAGGTAAAGCTGCGGGGTTTGACCACTACAATATTGTCAGCGTCAACAACTCCATGAGCGCAGAATGGGGCAACTTCTGTGCGGCGTCTGCCTGCGGCAGAAAGGCCGGCAGCCCCATGGCAAACGCCAACGGCGCTTCCATCGGCGCGGATAAGTGCGGCATTACGGCGCTGCTCAACTCCATGTCGAAGTTTGACAATACAAAGCACGTGGGTGTTATCAACAATGTGCGCTTTACAAAGGAGCTCTTCAAAGGCTCTATGGATAAAGTAGAAGCCGTTTTGAAGGCGTTTTACGACAACGACGGCGTGCAGACGAACCTGTGCGTCATCGGCAAGGATGACCTTGAAAACGCCATGGTGCACCCGGAAAACTACCAGAACCTTCTCGTGCGTATCGGCGGCTTCTCCGCGAGATTTGTCACACTGAATCCTATTGTGCAGCGCGAGATTATTGAGCGTACGACCTACGGCGCGTAAGCGGAGGCCGATATGCGGGATCTTATTTTTGATATTCAACGTTTTTGCGTGTATGACGGGCCGGGCATTCGCACCACCGTGTTTTTCAAAGGGTGCAACATGCACTGTGCGTGGTGCCACAATCCGGAAAGCTTTTCAATCGATGCCGAGCTCTTGTTTCGCCGCGAAAAATGCACATCCTGCGGGGCATGCACTGCGGTATGTCCGAACGGAGCGCATGAAATAAAAGCAGACGGCACACATGTTTTTGACCGTGCAAAATGCGCGGCGTGCGGCAAATGTGCCGAAGTATGTCCGAACGATGTCCTGGAGCTTTCCGGGCGCGAAATGACGGTGGAAGCCGTGATGAAGCAGATCGACAAGGACGCAAAATATTACCGCTCGTCAAAAGGCGGCGTCACCTTTTCGGGCGGCGAGGCTTCTTTGCACTTTGAACTCCTGAAAAAGCTGCTTACAGCCTGCCGCGAAAAAGGGTACCACACCGCGCTGGAGACAAACGGTTTGATCTCTGCCGCACATTTAAAAGAACTGATACCGCTCACAGATCTTTTTCTGTTCGATTTTAAGCACAGCGACCCCGATGCCCTCACAAAATGGGCAAGCGCGCCGCTTGCGTCGATCCTCGAGTCCCTGGCAGCCCTTGAGGACGCGCATGCGCATGTGTGGTTGCGCTGCCCGGTCATTCCGGGCGTGAACGACACGGACGCGCACTTTGAGGCGATTTGTGCGCTCAAGCATCAATATACCTGTATTGAAAAGGCCGAGATCATGGCATACCATGACATCGGCAAAACGAAATGGGACGCGCTTGGGATACCGTATTCGCTCGTCGCGCTGAAGACTGTTTCGCCGGATCAGAAACATATTTGGGAGACTAAAATAGCCGATTAGCGGCACTTTTGGGGATAAGAGAGGGAACGCTTCGTTCCCTCTCTTTGCTTTATCTCCCACATTTTTTCTAAACATTTGACAGATTTCCCGGAATATTGTATGCTATGGAAAACACCGCAGATTTCCCCTGCGGGACCACAAACATTAGGAGGTCACTTATGTTTTGTATATACTGCGGCGCCACCTTGCCGGAGGGCGCGAAAAAATGCACGCTCTGCGGCAACCCCGTTTTGCGCCCGCCGGAAGCCACTGCACAACCCGTAAGCGAACCGGAGCCGGAATCTGCCCCCGCACCGGAAACGCCCACGGAGCCGGCCGTGGAAGACATCTCCTCAAATTCGACAGAGAGCCTCTCCGAAGCGGAACCGACACCCGAAGCTGAAGATACCCCTTCAAACAGTCCGGACAGCGAAGATATTTACAACCATTCCCCGATGAACTTCACGGAGGATATTTCCTCCGGCGATGCGCTCGGCGACAAACCCGAAGGCATGGAGCACGAGGGCACATTCACCGTTTCCCCCACCCCGGAGGAAATTTCAGGGCCGGAGCCGCGCGTGCAACCCATAGAATATACGTATAACGACGGCTACGCCTACGAGGAATACGACGAAAAGCCGAAGAAAAAGCGTTCTTTTAAATGGCTTTTCATCGTGCTTCCCATTCTCATCGCCATCGGCGCTACAATCGGCGGCATTTTCTGGTGGTACAATGCACCCATGCAAAAGCTCACCCGCGCGCTTGACGCTTACGATTATTCCGCTGCGGCGCAGGTACTTCCCACGCTTTCAAAGGACGAACTCGCTTCGGTCTCCGACCAAATGCAGGAATATGCCCAGACGGTCATCGACCGATACAATAAAAGCGAAGCGAACTACGACAGCTCCTATGAACTGCTCGACCGCCTGCAAAAGCTGTTCCCGAACATCGGTCTCGACGATCAGTTCGACGGCATTCAATCGCTGAAAGACTCCAAAGAGGCCTACAAAAACGGCAAAAGCCTGCAGGCACAGGGCGAAGACGGCCGCGCCATTACGGAATATCAGAAGGTCATTCACGCCGATGTAAACCACGATGACGCGCAGACGCAAATTCAAAACATCCGCACCGCATACAAAGAAAAAGTGTTAAGCGATGCGCAGAGCCGCGCGGACGAGAAAGATTTCCTCGGTGCCGAAGCCATTTTGATGAACAGCGCCGATATCCTCGGCGATGATAAAGACATCCAGACTAAGCTGGAAGAGATTAAGGACGCAGAGCTCAACAACTACGTGGAAACGCTGCTCGGCACCGCCAAAACGCTCGCGGATGACGGCGACTTGCCCGGCGCCGTTAACGTGCTGCAGGACGCCACACGCAGCGACAAGCGCATCGACGCGCAGATTGCCACCTACAAAAACCAGTATAAGCAAAAAATTCTCGATGCTGCTGCAAAGCAGGCCGGTGAAAGCCGCTATTACGACGCGGTGGAAACGCTGCAAAACGCCGACGACATCCTCTCCGACGACAGCGACATTGCGGCAAAAATCGAAGAATACAGGGCGCTTTACCCCGTTTCGCTGACAGATCTTTCTCCAAGCGGCGGCGAAGATTGCAGCCAGAACTGGACAGCCTATGACGCAAACGGCAATGCGTACAGCAACGGCCTTAACTTCTCGCTGTATCCTGTCATCGCAAAAACCGTCTACACCGAATACGCCCCGAACGGACAATATAAGCGCCTGACGGGAACATGGGTCGTAGAGGGCGATACCTCCGACGATTTCATCGGCACGGTTCGCATTTATGTGGACGGCAATTTGCAGTATGAAGTTTCCTCGCTCACGGTGAACAGCCCCGCAAGCGCGCTGAGCCTGAGCATTTCCGGCGCTTCCACCGTTCGCATTGAAGTGAAGGGCGAGTTCGCCTCGCTGCGTGCCGTCGGTTATCTGTACCTTGCAGATGCGAAATTTGAAAACTAAACCGCTATAAAAAGAGATACCGCACAGGGTAAACTCACCTTGTGCGGCATTCTTTTGCGCAAAGCCTGCCGTGCGGTCTATGCACGCGCGGCAGATTCTTCCACAATACAGAAAAACTCTGTGGAAAACACAACGCGCATAAAAAACGGGATGTCCCTTTTTGGGGGACATCCCGTCTTACTTTGGCTTACGCCTTATGCTTTTGTTCCATCACGCGTTTGCTGCGTTCTCGTCTTCGTCGTTTTCGTCCTTCTTCTTTTTGCAGAGGACCATAACAACGACCTGTACCAACGCGATTACAACATGGAGGATTGTCCACTTGTCGACGAAGATCATCGGCAGGGTCATGTCTTCGGTGAAGATGAAGACGATGATGGCAATCAGAGCCGGGATGATGCTGATGAGTCTCCAAAGGCCCTTCTTGTTCTTTTCGTACTCCATAACCTCTTTGCCGTTCTCATCGAGAACCACGTTGCCGTCTTCGTCTTCCAACGCCTTCTTTTTCTTGCCGATATAGCCGATGAGAAGGAGGATGGAAAGGAGGGTCGTCACGATGGTGAGGATCAGGTTGATGAGTGCCCAAGCGCCCGTGCCGAGACCTGCGAGCGGCGTTGCGTTATCTGCGATGTCTTCACCGTTTGTAAGCGGTGTTTCATTATCGTTGATCGTTTCGCCTATTTCGCCGTCATTATTGCCATCGCCTTTTCCGCCGTTATCGCTCGGCGTTGTGGAAGGTGTGGCAGTCGGTTTCGGGGTGGGTGTTGCAACCGTAGCCGGAACGACCGGAGCTACCGGCGTCGGAGTAGGTGTTGCCGGGTTCGGGTTCGGATTTGGAGCCGGAGTAGGTGTAGACTCTTCTGTCGGAGCCGGAGTGGGGGTCGGCTCTTCCGACGGAATCGGGGTCGGCGTGGGATTTGCTTCCCAAACAGCCTTCAGCACAACGTCCTTAGCCGGCATCGTGAACGCATCGTTCTCGATCGTAACCTCTTCGCTTCTCCAACCCGAGAACTTATAGCCCTCTCTGGTCGGGACCGTCTTTACAACTTCTACTGTTGCTTTGTACTCATACGGGAACTCGTTGGTCGCTTCAGTCCACTCGCCGCCGTCGAGGTCATACGTCAAAGTGTAGGTATTCGCTTCTTTCGTATACGTTGCCTGATACGTTGCATCGCCGGTAACCGTCTTCACTTCCGGCGTCCAACTCTTGAACGTGTAGGTATACTGCGCATCCGCTGCCTTCGTCGGATTTGCTCCGTAACTCGGCATCTTGCCGTATTCTACGTCCTTATCCGTTCTGAGTACGCTGCCGTCGTCATTCTTCCACGTTACCGTGTACTTGTTGACTGCCTTATCATATACTGCTACGTAAGTCTGATTACCCTTGACTTCCGTGTAGTCCTTGTTCCAGCCCTTGAACGTGTAGGTGTGCTGCGCATCCGCTGCCTTTGTCGGTTCAACGCCTTCAAACTGCGGCATTGCACCGTACTCGTAGTCCTTCTGATAGATGAGCGTCGTTTCATCGTCGTCTACCCATTTTACCGTGTACGTCTTCACCTGCCAAACCGCATAGAGATCGTTATCGCCGTTAGCGTCGACAAAAACCGGGTCATTCGGCCGATATTCAACATTACCATACAGCGTGGTTGCCCAGCCGAGGAACTCGTAGCCTGTGGGGGCGAAGAAGCCGACATCGCTAAGCGATTTTACGGTTGCGTTCGTATTCTTCGGGTAACCGCTGTCTTCATAGGGCTTCGTGCTGTCCCCGAAATTATAATGATACGTAATCGTCTCGGTTTGGGGCTTAATGGTGTAGACTGCCGTCAACGTGATGTTCTTTGTGACGGTAATCTTATCGCCCGGGTGGATGAGCTTGCCGTCTTCCATTTTCCAAGCGCGGAAGTTTTCGGAATTTTCCGGCGGAAGTACGCGGGCGGAGCTGCCGCTTACATACTTCTGGTTATCCGTTGCTACGTTTTCGTTCTTGTCCTCAACGTATGTGACCGTGAAGCCATCCTTTGCGGAGGGGAAGAACGGGGAAATCGTAACGGAGCTGTAAAGCTCGGTATCTACATTGAACAACGCGCCGTTGGAATCGATCCAAGCGGAGGGC
>OLOH01000469.1_pt1 | contig 29435 bp, 38 predicted proteins | sample 1673221 | NCBI WGS metagenome assembly OLOH01 (sample SAMEA3136767, study PRJEB25190) | human gut metagenome
CTTCTTTAATCTTGAAATAAAGGTTTGTCAGGTACGTCAGCAGGCCAAATACCAGGCTACCCAGCACACCTATTGCTGCCCACTGTGAGGGCGTGACTTTATCGAGCAGCTGTAAAAACCAGTAACCGGCACTACCTGCTGAGGTGCCATAGGCGACACCCGTTGTTAACTTATCCATGGATTTCATAACCCCACCTCGCAGACAAAGCGGGTGTAAATTGAGGGAATACAACGTATCGCAAAAAAGCAGAAACGTAACAGACTCGGAGTCAGTGAATAACTCAGGTATTGGGTTATCAGCTAATATCGAGACTCAAAAAATGGAAAAACCCGCTCGACGGCGGGTTTAAGCTGTGTGACGAAGTAACCACTCTTAACAGCATAACCAATTTTTTACGTACGTAAACCACTAAATGATATTTGCGAGAATGCTACCGAGTATTGAAAACACCACTACAAATACATAAGCAAATCTCAACAAATAACCAACAAATAATTTCCAGCGTTATTTTTAGCTGGTTTAAATTGAATCTTCAAATTATAGAGCACTTATAAATAACAGCCATTAATATAAATTGGCTAATAGATTTATTTTTATTCAGCCAAGAGCCATGAATAGGATTCGATAGAAAAAGTTCAGATAAAAATAGAGATCTACTTCACAAATCAAATGAGAAACCAAAACTTACATCTTGAAATAATCACATTGATTAGATGAATATTTATCGCGCAGTGACATCATTTTTTAATAATAGTTCAAAAAAAGGGCTCACGATGAAAAAATTAACAGTGGCAATTTCTGCTGTAGCTGCATCAGTACTGATGGCGATGTCTGCTCAGGCAGCTGAAATTTATAATAAAGACAGTAACAAGCTGGATCTGTACGGGAAAGTTAATGCTAAGCACTACTTCTCCTCTAATGATGCAGATGATGGTGATACTACTTATGCCCGTCTTGGCTTCAAAGGTGAAACCCAAATCAACGATCAACTGACTGGTTTCGGTCAGTGGGAATATGAATTCAAAGGCAACCGCGCTGAATCTCAAGGTTCCTCCAAAGATAAAACCCGTCTTGCCTTCGCTGGCCTGAAATTCGGTGACTACGGCTCCATCGATTATGGCCGTAACTACGGTGTAGCATACGATATTGGTGCATGGACCGACGTTCTGCCAGAATTCGGTGGCGATACCTGGACCCAAACAGATGTATTCATGACTGGTCGCACCACAGGTGTTGCAACTTATCGTAACAATGACTTCTTTGGTCTGGTTGATGGTCTGAACTTTGCTGCTCAGTATCAGGGTAAAAATGACCGCACTGACGTAACTGAAGCTAATGGTGATGGTTTCGGTTTCTCCACTACTTATGAGTATGAAGGATTCGGTGTAGGTGCAACCTATGCTAAATCTGACCGCACTAATAATCAGGTTATCTACGGTAACAACAGCCTGAATGCATCTGGTCAAAATGCTGAAGTATGGGCAGCTGGTCTGAAATATGATGCGAACAACATCTATCTGGCTACCACCTATTCTGAAACCCAGAACATGACTGTTTTTGGTAATAACCATATTGCCAACAAAGCACAAAACTTCGAAGCTGTTGCACAATATCAGTTCGACTTCGGCCTGCGTCCATCCGTTGCTTACCTGCATTCTAAAGGAAAAGACTTGGGTGTTTGGGGTGATCAGGACCTGGTTGAATATGTTGATGTAGGTGCAACCTATTACTTCAACAAAAATATGTCCACTTTTGTTGACTACAAAATCAACCTGATTGATAAGAGCGATTTCACGAAAGCATCTGGCGTTGCTACCGATGATATCGTTGCTGTAGGTATGGTTTACCAGTTCTAATTTGATTACTAAAAGATATGTTGTGGGAGGCTTTGCCTCCCCAACATATAAGTGGCTCCCTCAAGCCACTTCCTTTAGAAGCACAACCTTGCTTCTAACTATACAAACCTTCTGTTATATATTACCCTTTATTTTTGGGGGCGTTTCAACGCCCCATTTTTAATAACTTTTAGTAAATAATTGGCGTATTAATTAGAGTTATTAACAACGATATCCATCTCTAACCGGATATCTAATGCCATTAACATCCCTTCAATTATGCCCTCAGCCTTCTGTAACCTTTTCCCGATATAACCATCAGAGCAGCAATGCTTACCTGCCAGTGACATGAATGTCATACCGACTACATAATAATCTACTAATAAATCGTGCAAATCGCTGTTGTTCTTTTTCAGACGGGCCATGCACCCGCAAATGATCATCGCGTCATCGTCACAACATTGCGGGCGAGATTTTACTTTTGAAGTAATTAATCCCTTAAAACCGGCGGCAATGGACGACCAGGTCACATCTTCATGATTATTAGCCGCCCACGCTCCCCAACGCTCAAGAACCATCTGAATATCACGCATCAACTTACTCCACAAAAATCAGACCAGAACGCCAATTACAAGCAAAAATCAACAAAACAGTATTAGTTGATTGTTATCTCTGACTTCATACTCCTGCTCCTGTCAGGGTTTTGGCGTAATTCTTCAGTATTCGGTAATCGGTCAAAACAGAACCGGGGAAACGATATAAGCGCAGACGCCCCCAGCGGTGGCGAAGACGTTCTGCCATATAAAACTCAAACATCATTCATTCCCCATTTCGGTGATGGTCAGTTCCAGCCTCCCACCTTTGGTAACAGGCATCTTCACAACGCGGTAATCAACGACCTGAGCATCATCCAGCCAGAAACCTGCTTTAGTGAGTGCGTCAAAAGCGGCTTTTTGCAGATTATCCAGGTCACGGCGACGGCGATCCGGCATGTGGCACTCAATGCGGATTTTCACAGGCATAGCCAGGCCGATATCCAGCATTGCGTTTTTAATGATTCGGGCGACGTTATCGCGGTATGCCTGCCCCTCTGCGCTGACGTGCGTGCGCCCGCGATTATGGCGGTAATAGCGATTATTGCTCGGAGGCCAGGGTAATGTGATGCTGTAGGTATTCACGCCTTAATAACCCCCTCTTTCAGCCAGATAACCTGTGTTCTCGCCATACCTTCCAGCGCGCATTCTTTTGCATATGCAGCATCGACAAAATGTGTGCGGCGGTCGATTTCGTCGTGGCAGGCAGAACATGCAATGGTGGCAATCAGGTCTGGCGGTTTGGTACCGGTGCCGCACAATCCAGTCAGCCGGATATGTGCCAGTACAGACGTTTCAGAATTGCCATTACATACGCCAGGGATTCTTACCTGGCATTCCCGACCACGCGCTGCTTTTCTCAAATCAGCCATGATTCCTCCTTGCTGCCAGTCGCAACCATTTTTTATCAACCAGGCTGGCGGTATATCCGAGCAGTGTTGGTATTTCGGATGGCTTCGGCTCAGGCTTACGCTTACGACGATTTGATACTCTGTAGATGTGTCCGTTCATGACACGAATAAGCGGTGTAGCCATTACGCCTCCTGCTTGTCACGGAGCAGCTGGAACTCGCAGCTCTGCGGAATAGTCAGGTGGCAGCCAATATTCACCGCCCAGGCTTCAACCTTACACAGGAAGACATACATCTCTCCGGTATCGAGGTCGGAGGTATGGCGTAACGACTGAATAGTGGTGATTTCACCGGTTATGACATCAACCAGTTCTTTGGTTTCATAACCGAGGTATGTGTGTTTGAGAGCATCTTTTACCCATGCTGCAGTAGCGAACGATTTCCCCCTGCTTATGAGGTATTCACTGATTTCGCTGTACCACATGTGGCTGAGTGCATTCTGGGAAAGGCTGCGTTTCTCACGCCACGGTTTAAGCACCATGCGAAAGCATTTGCCTTCCTCCAGATAAGGCTGGATCTGCTGGCCGATAGCAGTGAAGTTACCACGATGCAATTTGATGCCGTCTTGTGGGAGGTTCACGCTTCACCTCCGCAGAGGTCAAACGCTGGATGCAAAAAATCGCAGGTGCATCTCTGCATCTGTGAAGGGAGAAGAGAGTTTGGATTGTATGTGCGCATAAACGTCCCCGTTTAGCGCAGAAGTCACCGGAGTTGTTCAGGTTCCGGTGATACAATTATGGCGAATTGATGACGGAGAATCAATTTTGCGAAAATGACACGATTGATCTACTCAGGCCTTGGAAAGCTTGAGCTTACCCTTTACGTGCAGAGTGTTAATTAACCAGAAGGCCCCGAGCAAACACATACAATGCGCGCTAGTGACTAACTTACAAATACGAATGCGATTTTCTTCAAGATCAGGAGGTAGCTCTTTCATCAACGCTATAGCGTAGATTCCATCCTTGAGAATTGGCTCAACAACTTGATGCACGTAGTCACCATGGTTAATCTCTTCTAACTTTATGTTTTTAATCGATTCTGCGAGTTTATCAACCTCTTCATTTGTAATTACATATTCAATTTTATGAGCGTACTTGTTACGTATTGTGTTGAGCTCAGCCATAGCGTCTGCAAGCGAGACAGGAAGCCCTAACAGAACTGCGGCAGACAGCTTTGACGCAAAATACTTATAACTTCTTATCGAATTGTATTTTTCAGAGCCATCAGGTCGTAAGTTTTCAATAACAACCCGAAGAAAGTCCTCATGAATTAGCATCAATTTTAATAGCGCGGCAGACTCATCCTCATAGTTAGCTATCGAGGCCATTTTATTAAGATCTAGAAAATAGCCAAAGTCATGATCGATTTTCACGTAGTTACCCTCATCCGTTGTTGGACTTTGTTCAATTCGAGAGAATTTCATTTATCTTCCTCCTGTTTCATATATCTAGGGTCAGATGCTTTAGGCTGGGTGATGCTATGCTCAATGGAGAAGCCGGACGCGCTCCATGTTGATTTGCCAGTTTGAGCTATCGTGACAACACATTCATTATTGTCGATGTTAACTTCGCGCAGCACTGGTAACTGTGAATTCATTTTCTAACTCCTGTTTAATGTTGACACCGCATTTATGCTGTCACGACACAATTACTTTCTATCCTGCTGTGATGCTGCTGACAGCGGCATCCAATACCTTACCTTCTCAGCATTCTGCAAAATCGATGACGAGTCATGACCGGTTCGCGTAGCTCAGTGAAATTACTGCAACCTTTCCTGACGGAAATATGGTAACACTCGACTCCACTTATCATCCTGCCAAGGCTGGAATTTTACATGTGCCGTTTCTCTGGCGAGGATTGCTCGCGCTCTGTTGAGTATCTGGGGATATTCTTGCTCGATAGAAGTAAAGCGACCGGCTTCGCGGTGCTCCGCGACCTGAAGAAGTGGAGTAACGTTCTGGCAGGCAGTTAACATCACATCACTTGCTCGCCATAACCAAGCAAGTGTGCAAAGTTCGTTATCAGTGAATTGTTTTGTGATTGGGAATTGTTGAATTTCTCGATCGAGAAGATCCAGCACCCAGCGGCGGAATTCTTTGGCCACAGGAGTACGAGCAAACATGGCGATCAAATGGGCTCCGCGAAGGCTAAATACTCGAGACTCCTGCATTCCACGAGGGGTGGTCACTTTGACCACCCTTGTCATCAGATCTGTGAATTCATCTGAGTGCCGAGAGTAAATGCGCTGAACTGCTTTATCGTCCGCATATTCCAGTGCTAAACCAACTTCAGTGGCAGTAAGCCAAATTCTGTTATTGTGGCAAATCGGGGTAAACGTCGTTTTGTGGAATGCTAATTGAGTAGTCATAGTATCACCTCATCAGGTTAACCATCACCACCAACGACGCCAATCGACTGGTGGTGAACTGTGTAAGGTTGGCGTAACCGGCTACTCAAACCCGGCGCTTCCGAAGAAGCCCTCACACAGCCCACCATAATTTGGGCATAGCCGTGCTTAGCGCACAAAAAAACCGCTTAACGCGGTATGCGTTGAGTAGTATCCCGGGACGCCAATCCCGTGTGCCGATTTTGCGGCAACGCACAGAATATAGCGCCGGATAAATCATGTCGTCAACCCCAGTAAATGGACACCATGATGATCACAGCCATAGTTGCTACAACAGTTACAACTACCTCAGGCCAAAACATAACGATTTCCATATCACCTTTAGCCGCCAGACGAATAGAGACTCCCAATTCTGGCTGTCGAAGTAAAACACCGAATGTAAAAAATCGTAGGTGCATTTCTGCATCTGTGAATGGAGATGAGAGTTTGGATTGTGTGTGCGCATAAACGTCCCCGTTTAGCGCAGAAGTCACCGGAGTTTTTTAGGCTCCGATGACAATATTATGGCTTTTTTATTTCTAAATTCAAAACTTGAAAATATTAAGATTCGCTTTTAAATCAACCCTAAACAACTGAAGATAACATCTGATAGTCAGCTAATTGCAAAGATATTAAAAATAACTTTAGGGAGTGCGAAAGATGAAATAAAAAGCACAACCATAAAAATGGCATGCTTAATAAATGATGAGCTTGTAAAAAAAGCTCCTCCCTTGCTAATCCCTGCCATAAAAACAAAGATAAAGCTAATTAAGCACGACCATATCACTAACAAAACTGAGATTGACATGCTTAAAGACATATCGCGAGAAAATACGTTTACTGAAATAGAAATGAAAGTAAAGAAAGAAGCAAATAAAGCAATGACACCCAGCATTGAGTTCCTTGCTGTAATTACTTCCGATTCAAAGCTTTTAACTTTCTCATGTATATCTTTTTCAGCATTTGATAATGTTGCATCAAATTGCTCAATCTTTGCAGTTTGCTGAGATAATGAAGACATTACCTTACCTATTTTTCTTTTAGTATCATTAATATTCTTTTTGCTCTTATTCAACTCTTGCGAAAAATTGGTTAGTTGATCATTGATATTTTTCCAGAGGATGTTATCAATATCACTTTTTGTATATTTTTTTACATTCTCTTTATTAAAAGAAATTGTAGATTCAGAATTATTATTAACAAAGTAATTAGATAAAATGGCATTAGAGACAGTATTATCCATCACCGGCACAGTTGCTTTTGAACTGTATTTTATAGCTTCATGCAACATTTCTTTTTCATTAACAAAAAGAGAGGTTTTTATTAAGTTTTGTGGTGCCGCGTCTTTGATAGATATACTTTCCCGCTCTTTATTTGAAGCTGTTGCAGTTTTATTATCTATCTGCAAATTACTAATTTTTTGTACCCCTCCTGTATACGTAGATGTACTATTCGATACTTGTGAATTAGAATAAAGTGAATGATGCGCAGTTCTTTTTGCCATGTCATCGTTGACTATAGCATTATTATTTGCAATTCTTTTTATATCCTTTTTATTATCATCCTTATTCATTCAGCCACCTCACATTACTGAATTTCATTCACTTTACTTAAAAAGGCTTTTTTTGTTTTTTCTGCGGTATATTTATCTTTAAATATAAAACTCTCGATTGTATTCACATCGATCTGTTTCACTAGCATTGGTTGTTCTCTGACAAGATCATATCCTGACATAATCGACAAATGACAATTAAATATGGACTGCTCAAACTCGAATTTTTTATTATACATTAAATTAATATCTTCAATTATTTCGCTATCATTCTGCATGTTGTTACTAAGATAGTTTTTAACAATCTCTTTGTTTGGGTTGTTGTTTAATTCCGCCTTAACGGCCACCAAGCCTATTCTGATAATATCCTTATTGAGTTCTTTATGGATATCAACCACACTATCGAAAACTTCTTGAAACAAATGTAAGTCTACCTCTTGCTCAGAATCCATACGTTCAAAAAACAAATCACATCTCTGCAGTGAGCATTGAACTCTAAATTTATTATCTATAGAAAACAATTGGAGACGAGGAATCTCTGGTGGGGTATCCATAGGTAAAACGCCCAACATCATATTGTTTGTTAATTCAATACCTGCCTTCTTTTTAAAAGTTTGCCTAATAAAATACGACATTCCATCGAAATCGACAGTCGTTGATGAATCGTAAAAAAATACCATTTGTAACTGTATGATTTTCATCCTATATTCCAGGTTTCAGCAATGTAAATTTGGCGCATTATTCTAGCTTACAACAGCAACATTTTTGAAGGGCTTTGCTAAAACTTTTATTCCCAGTGGCATTAATTTCAACCAATAGAACCTGAACAGAAAAAAACATAAAAATCAATGCATTATTTCGAAATCTTTTTATATAATGCTTTTCCCCCTTTCAGCCCAAACTTAGCTTTGATTTCTGCGATCTTCGCCAGAGCCTGTGCACGATTTAGAGGTCTACCGCCCATGACAGGAAGTTGTTTTACTGGTTCAGGTATAGCCTCACCACGGTTAATTCGTGCGGTCATACAGGACAGTTCATCGGCAGCCTTGCGCCGTAATTCCGCGTCAGTCAACGCATTGGCCCGCATGTTCTGATACAGGTTGGTAACCAGCCAGTAGTGCGCGTTTGATTTCCACGGATAAGACTCTGCATCCGGATACAGCCCACGCTTCCGGCAATACTCGTAAACCATATCAACCAGCTCGCTGGCGTTTGGCAGCCCGGCGGTAACGGATGCTTCTTCCCGGCACCAGGCAACAAACTGCCCGGGTGATGGCAGGAATGGTCGATTCTGCCGACGGGCTACGCGCATTCCTGCGTTAACCTGTTCCATTGTGGTGATCCCGTTTTCCCGGAAAGCCAGAACCCACTGGCGGCGGATTTCGTTCAGTTCATTCTGGTCACGGTTAGCCAGGCTCGCCGGGAAAGTTGCCAGTAACTGCCTGAACACACCGTTGATGATCTGCGCTACCTGCTGTACCTGTGGCTTTTCGTCGTACTGTTCCGGCATGTTGTTGGCGATCCGGCGCATCTGCTCACAGTCAAAGTTAACCATTTGTGCGGCGATGTTTTTCATAAATCCACCCCATAAATCCAGTCAGTGTTTGTCAGGTCCAGTTTTGATTTTCCGGCTGTCACTCCTGCCTGTTGCTTGTTACGGTTGATTTCGAGCTGGGTCCACTTGTCGCGGAGTTTGGCCGGACTTAGCACGTTACCGGACCAGAAGTTGTCCTGGCATGCCCAGCGGAACAGCACGCACATGTCGCGGTGGTTACGTCCGTCACGTTCACGCATCAGGCGGATATCGTTAGCCCACCCTGCAAAATTCGGTTTTCTGGCTGATGGCGCGATGGTCTTCACCATGTCAAACATCCACTCTGCGGCGGTCAGGTCTTCTGCTGTCCCCCACTTGCTGCCGCTCTGAATTGCAGCATCCGGTTTCACCACAGGAAGATCGTTTTCTGGTTGGTCAGAGGATTCGCCAGAATTCTCGGACGAAAAAGGTTTTATATTGTCTTTTGTTAGTTTGTCTTTTGTGTTTACCTGATTCGGGTAAACGCCTTTACCTGATTTGGGTAAACTTTTTTTACCTGATTCAGGTAAATTTACCTCTTTCAGGTAAACTTTATTTTTCTTACCTGATTCGGGTAATGTTGACCATTCACTGACCACATTATTAATGCCGGTATTCCGCCCGCTCTGAATAAAAATCCCACGCTTTACCAGAACACTTTTTGCAGCAGAACACTTGTGCGGCAATATCCCGGTTAATTCGGAAAGTTGCTCGTTGCTAACCCAATCCAGTTTTTTATTAAAGCCATATGTTTTGCGCATGACAGCCAGAAAGACCAGAAGCTGGTGCTGTGTTAATCCGGCCAGCATCACAGCTTCCAGCAACTCATTTGCAATGCGCGTATAACCATCATCGAGATCTGCCACGCGCGGCTCCTTTTGTGCCGCATCCGGCACTGGAAAATTGAATATCTCAGCAGTGTTTGCCATAATTCCTCCCGCAATGAGTGTGTTACGATTTGCACCTGAAAGTCGGTTCTGTTCCAGCAGACCGGCTTTCGCCATTTCTGAACCTGTCATATCGCCCCCAGCATGGTAGTAACCATCGCCATCAATGGACCAGCCAGATCTGGGTCCACACGAAACATCGACACAATACCTTCACTAATTTCCTTCAGTTTCTGGTGGCGTGGTGCGTTGAGAATGACAGCCTGTTTTGCCTCACTGAGTTCCTTTTCCATTTCAGCCAACCTAGCCATGAAGCTATCCTGCTCAACCAGGTAACCGCGATATTCCAGCGGTAGTACCGCCAGAATTGCCGGGGTCAGTTCACGCACGTTATTTCGGTATTTTTCAGAATCGAATTTGTTATCGAGGAAGCGGAACAGCTTCTGGCGTGCACGGCTGACATCATCAGGGAAATCGATGGTGCCGCCGCCCTGCTCCCGATACTCATTCACAATGAGTGTGGCAACGACATCCTGATTATCTTCAGCCGACCAGGCGCGGACGGCATCACGAATTTTTTCGTGGCCTGGCACCTGTTTTATTTGAGAACGATTTATCACCGCAGTCGGGCTAAATCCGCTAGTCTGTTGGTATGTAAGTGGTTGCATAATCATCGCCTTATCAGTTAACGCCGCAGATTAGGCGGCAGAATTACTCGCGTTAAACAATGGTGCGAGGTCGGGACGAATATCTGCTGGCTTAATCTTTCCACCAGTGGCTGAGACAATTTTCATTACATAGCGGGCATCAATTCCGCCACCGTGTAGCCAACGCCAAACAGTGGGCTGGGCTACACCGCATAGATCTGCCAGTCGTTTTTGACTACCTGTAATACTGATTGCGAGTTGAATGGTTTGATTTGTCATTATCAATTCCTATTGGTATTACAATGAATGGATAATAGCAATGCGTATTAACCATGGCAATAGCAAAACGTGTTTTGACCATCAATACGCAAGCGTATAAATTAAAACTTATGAAAAAAGAAACTCTTGCTGATCGCTTAAACCTAGCGATGGAACAATCTGGGATGTCTCAAGGCGCTCTTGCAAAGGCGTCTGGCGTAGCTCAACCCACAATCTGGAGACTGACAAGCGGCAACGCGCGCGGCTCAACAAAAATTGTTGAAATAGCTAATGCATTGGGTGTTCGAACAGAGTGGCTCTCATCAGGCATAGGCCCGATGAGAAATGACGGTCAACAATCAGGGAAGCCTACTGTCAACCATTCCAAATACTTCAAGATTGACGTTCTTGATATAGAAGTGAGTGCCGGGCCGGGAGTCATCAACCGTGAGTTTGTAGAAGTCCTACGCTCGGTTGAGTACTCGTTTGACGATGCTCGTCACATGTTCGATGGCAGGAAGGCGGAAAATATCCGCATCATTAACGTACGTGGTGACAGCATGTCAGGAACAATCGAACCAGGTGATCTGCTGTTCGTTGATATCACGGTTAAATCTTTCGACGGTGATGGCATCTATGCGTTTCTGTACGACGACACAGCCCATGTAAAGCGCCTGCAAATGATGAAGGATAAGCTGTTGGTTATCTCTGATAACAAGAGCTACTCACCGTGGGACCCGATCGAGAAAGACGAGATGAACCGGGTGTTCATTTTTGGGAAAGTCATCGGGAGCATGCCGCAGACCTACAGGAAGCATGGGTAGGTAGTATGTAAAGAATTACCTTTGGTTGATTTGTAATAGCTACCGATTACGTTATCGGTAGCTATAAGAAATTTTTATGTCTTTAACTGTGTTTATTTATTCAATACTAGTTGGACTATAGCAATGAAAGATAACAGACAAAAAGTCGTTCATTATAAAAAAGCAGTAATCCCACACAGCAAATCATCATTACAAAACATACTACTTAGTATTATAGGTGAGGGCGGCGTTGCAGAAAAAGTACTTAGTAGACAAGAAAAAATAACACCTTCAGATGAAAATTCGGGGTATCGTTTCTTAAATAAAAGCGACACATACAAAACTATACTTTTTGGGCAACTGGTTTTATTTGAAAAAGACAAAAGCCAGTCTCTATTAGAGCTTAGTGATAATGTTAAATTTTATGACATTAACTCCATCACGTCTAATGATATAATTATTGATGGAGATAAACGTAGTGACAAAAAAAGAGAGTTTGTAGATTCAATTTTATATTTTGGTGTACTAAACAACCATGTCATGATCGTTCAATCCACATCGCTTCGAGCAAGGGAGCTTGAGGCGCATTTGAATTGGCTAATTAATACATTCACAGATGAAAAAGAATCTGTGTTAATGCTTCAAGATAAGCCATCCGAAGAAACGATGAAAAAAATGGAGAAAGCACCAGCCAAGAGCATAAAAATTGGTGGATTACCCATTACTTCAGAAGTTAAAAATTCAGAGAACCAAACACCCTCCTTTTCAAATGGTTCGGTGAAGACAATAAAATACCGCCCAATAGGGAAAGGAGGTGCGCTACTAAAAGCATTTTTTGGCGATAACTGGGCAAATGATATAAACATTAAAGATTCATTAGATGAGGCCAATTTACAAGTAAGCCTCGAGATTACATACTTCAGAAAAACAAATGATAGCGGTCAAGCTGTTATAGACAGTATTGCTACCTCACTACGACATCTAGATGAGGATGATATTAGCATCAAACTTCAAGGCGGTGGGGAAATAACGGGAAAAGAGATAAAATTATCCGGAAAAATTAGCGTTGAACATAACAATGGCATTATTGATGAAAATGATTTATTCTTAAAAATGCATAAGTGGCTGTTCTCAAAACTTGATGCCGGAGAATTGGTTGCAAAATAACCTACCAAAAGGAGGGCGATAATGAAATCGAACATCATCCACCTTATTGGTATGTTGGTCTTCTATTTTGCTGGTTACTTTTTGTTCAAGTCAGCATTGGGCTATATTACACCGGGTGTTGTCCTAACAGCTCCGTGGGCTGTGGTTGGACTCATGCAATTGCCATTATCATATTGTATACAAGCCATTTTTAAGGCAAATGAGGCCAATGACCACTCGTCTTTAACCCCTAGTGAGGTTAGGCGATTAGTGCCAATAGTCAAATCCAAGAGACTGAAATTGGTTTTATTATTAGCTTTCTATGTATTTTCAACTTTGTTTGTAATCTTGGGGTTAATAGCAAGCACAAATGATCAAGCCCTACTCTTCAGGGTCTTAAAAATTTCAGGTGGATTACTCTTTATTTCTCTCTATACCAGTGTATTCGTTCATAAAATAATGGTTGAGCTTCAAGAGTTTAAAGCGTTATTAAACCGAAGAGAATCAGAGAAGAAGGAAAGAGAGTCACTCCTTGATAGATTAAAATGACCCCCCCCTCCCCGGCCGTCGTGCCGGGTTTTCTTTTGCCTCCCCTCATCACACACCGTTCAAAAAACCACCATAACCCCCGCTTCAGTTATCGCTATGCGATGCAAGTCACAAAATTAATTCCTTTTGCTATCAAACAGTTAATATCAAAATACATCAATCAATAGCAATAAGTATTGATATCACCAATAGCAATAGCTATTATCACCATGTCGCAACAACACAACGATACGGCAACCACCTGATTCGCCGTTGCGATGACCGCTTAGATCCGCAGCTTGAATTTCAGCAGGCTCCGGGGAGTGCGAGGGGTGAAGCGGACGCGTGAACGTCGGTGTGACCAGCTGAAATCAACTCAACACTTCATACCTCAGTCGCTTCAACGAGGCGGCTTAGTTATGACAACCGGCGGCCTCCACCGCCTGAATACGCGCAGAAGTCTCTATATGTTCAGCAGCCCAGCTTACGGGCAGGAGTTTTTATGGTTCATCAACATTACGGAACTCAGACCGTTAATCGCGGTGCCGTCCGGCCAGGTATGCTGGTTAAACACAAAGATGGTACCTGGACGGCATCAGCTAATTTGCGCGGTCGGCTTTACTTGCATCGCGGCATCGAACGAACGTACACAAAAGATTTGCTCGTGGAGGTTTACCTGAATGTTACTGGCGGTGGTCTGAGCCACTAACTACTCACTTGTTTGGGCCGTGTGGAGCCAAAGCAAATTCAAGGTTGTAGATACTCCCATCAGGGGCTTTGAAATCAACCTCAAACCGAGATGGCGGATTGAATGGATCGAGTACATTTTCTGCTACGCATGTAGATCTCCAATTGATATGGCCTTTGCCAAGCGAGCGAGATTCCCACCAAGCTCTCCAGGTCTGGTCTTGCGGTTGATCACTCCCCTTTTCCCTTACATACCAATGATTCTTTTTCGACTGCTTACCCATTTCTGCGGTTGGGTACATCGGAGAAGACTTTAACTTATCAATCAGCATTCTAGACACCTTATTTATCAGATTTTGAGCAAGACATAGTGTGATCCAACATTTTGATTAATCAAGCGAGTTCATTCAAACAACTATGCAGTTAACGCACTGTCTGGATCCGCACATCAAAATTTCAGGAGTTTATCCATGAACGCTTATTACATTCAGGATCGTCTTGAGGCTCAGAGCTGGGCGCGTCACTACCAGCAGATCGCCCGTGAAGGGAAAGAGGCAGAACTGGCAGACGACATGGAAAAAGGCCTGCCCCAGCACCTGTTTGAATCGCTATGCATCGATCATTTGCAACGCCACGGGGCCAGCAAAAAAGCCATTACCCGTGCGTTTGATGACGATGTTGAGTTTCAGGAGCGCATGGCAGAACACATCCGGTACATGGTTGAAACCATTGCTCACCACCAGGTTGATATTGATTCAGAGGTATAAAACGGATGAGTACAGCACTCGCAACGCTGGCTGGGAAGCTGGCTGAACGAGTCGGCATGGATTCTGTCGACCCACAGGAACTGATCACCACTCTTCGCCAGACGGCATTTAAAGGTGATGCCAGCGATGCGCAGTTCATCGCATTGCTGATCGTCGCCAACCAGTACGGTCTTAATCCGTGGACGAAAGAAATTTACGCCTTCCCTGATAAGCAGAACGGCATCGTTCCGGTGGTGGGCGTTGATGGCTGGTCCCGCATCATCAACGAAAACCAGCAGTTTGACGGCATGGACTTTGAACAGGACAACGAATCCTGCACATGCCGGATTTACCGCAAAGACCGCAATCATCCGATCTGCGTTACCGAGTGGATGGATGAATGCCGCCGCGAACCATTCAAAACCCGCGAAGGCAGAGAAATCACCGGACCGTGGCAGTCGCATCCCAAACGGATGTTACGGCATAAAGCCATGATTCAGTGTGCCCGTCTGGCCTTCGGATTTGCTGGTATCTATGACAAGGATGAAGCCGAGCGCATTGTCGAAAATACTGCATACACTGCAGAACGTCAGCCGGAACGCGACATCACTCCGGTTAACGATGAAACCATGCAGGAGATTAACACTCTGCTGATCGCCCTGGATAAAACATGGGATGACGACTTATTGCCGCTCTGTTCCCAGATATTTCGCCGCGACATTCGCGCATCGTCAGAACTGACACAGGCCGAAGCAGTGAAAGCTCTTGGATTCCTGAAACAGAAAGCCACTGAGCAGAAGGTGGCAGCATGACACCGGACATTATCCTGCAGCGTACCGGGATCGACGTGAGAGCTGTCGAACAGGGGGATGATGCATGGCACAAATTACGGCTCGGCGTCATCACCGCTTCAGAAGTTCACAACGTGATAGCAAAGCCCCGATCAGGAAAGAAGTGGCCTGACATGAAAATGTCCTACTTCCACACCCTGCTAGCTGAGGTTTGCACCGGTGTGGCTCCGGAAGTTAACGCTAAAGCGCTGGCCTGGGGAAAACAGTACGAGAACGACGCCAGAACCCTGTTTGAGTTCACTTCCGGCGTAAATGTTATTGAATCCCCGATCATCTATCGCGACGAAAGTATGCGCACCGCCTGCTCTCCCGATGGTTTATGCAGTGACGGCAATGGCCTTGAGCTGAAATGCCCGTTTACCTCCCGGGATTTCATGAAATTCCGGCTCGGTGGTTTCGAGGCCATAAAGTCGGCTTACATGGCCCAGGTGCAGTACAGCATGTGGGTGACGCGAAAAGATGCCTGGTACTTTGCCAACTATGACCCGCGTATGAAGCGTGAAGGCCTGCATTATGTCGTGATTGAGCGGAATGAAAAGTATATAGCGAGTTTTGACGAGATGGTGCCGGAGTTCATCGAAAAAATGGACGAGGCACTGGCTGAAATTGGTTTTGTATTTGGGGAGCAATGGCGATGAAACATCCTCACGATAATATCCGCGTAGGCACGATCACTTTCGTCTACTCCGTTACGAAGCGAGGCTGGGTATTTCCCGGCCTTTCTGTTATCCGAAATCCCCTGAAAGCACAGCGGCTGGCTGAGGAGATAAATAATAAACGGGGAGCTGTATGCACAAAGCATCTCCCGTTGAGTTAAGAACGAGTATCGAGATGGCACATAGCCTCGCTCAAATTGGAGTCAGGTTTGTGCCAATACCAGTAGAAACAGACGAAGAATTTCATACGTTAGCCGCATCCCTTTCACAAAAGCTGGAAATGATGGTGGCGAAAGCAGAAGCAGATGAGAGAGACCAGGTATGACAACCACGGAATGCATTTTTCTGGCAGCGGGCTTCATATTCTGTGTGCTTATGCTTGCCGACATGGGACTTGTTCAATGACACCTCAGCAGGAAAACGCCCTTCGCAGCATTGCCCGTCAGGCTAATTCTGAAATCAAAAAAGCCAGACAGCAGTTTCCGGATAAAAACGTCGATGACATTTGCCGTAGCGTACTGAAGAAGCACCGCGAAACGGTAACGCTGATGGGATTCACACCGACTCATTTAAGCCTGGCAATCGGCATGTTAAACGGCGTCTTTAAGGAACGATGAACATGAAAAGCAAAATCATCAGGGAGCTACAGGCTCCTTTTTTATTATTCGCATTCACCCTCAAGCGTATTAACCAACAATTCAGGGATTAATGGAAGATGGCAGACATCATTGATTCAGCATCAGAAATTGAAGAATTACAGCGCAACACAGCAATAAAAATGCGCCGCCTGAACCACCAGGCTATATCTGCCACTCATTGTTGTGAGTGTGGCGATCCGATAGATGAACGAAGACGCCTGGTCGTTCAGGGTTGTCGGACTTGTGCAAGTTGCCAGGAGGATCTGGAGCTTATCAGTAAACAGAGAGGTTCGAAGTGAGCGAAATTAACTAGAAGCCAAAGATAAAATCATCGCTGAGCAGGAGAAAATCGCTAACGGAGAAAAGACAGTAAGTCAGTATATGAAAACCGCATGATATCATCAGATAAAAATCGGTCGTAAAGCGAAATATTAATACCAGAACAAACGAGTCGAGGTAAATTATATTACCTCGATAAATTAACTAAAACTTGCCCGCTATATACTATATCATTCAGTATCATCACGCGCGGTCTGTGCATATGTCACTACCGCACCTAATATATTAATTTTCTTTTCAACATAGATAATATTATCGTACTCATAATTGCCATACGGATAGCAAATGCGAATATTCTCATGTAGATCGGGGTCATCCACCTCAGCTCCAGAACAACTTTTTGAACTACCGGAAGTATACCGATACGGTGCAACATAAGACGATGTCTCTCCAGGCAAAAAATAAGTTAGTGTCGTAAGGGGTATAATCAGAAAAAATCCAGCAAATATGCACATCCCTGCATAAACCTTAAGGTATGCTGACAGACTCTTCCAGCCTCTTTGTTTTACTATCCCCTTCTTAACCCAAAACAGAGATAACAGAAAAGCTATTCCCATGCTAAACAGAATGTAATAGTGGGATATACTCTGATTAAGAAACGTGACCCTGTAGATATCTGCCCGCCACCAGAAGAAAAGGAAAATAAAGATCAGCCCTGAAACTGTCATGCAAATCAAATAAGGATACGAATCTTTTTTCATGTTTAGCGCCCATAAAATTTTTCCTGACCCGGACAAATTTACCATCCATTTTTTGCGCAGAAAATAGCTCATTACTTACTGCACAATAATACACAAAATTGCGTAAATTTTTTGCATGGATTTTAGCTCTTTCAGCCGACATTTAAGGGGTAAATAGCATTTCCTAAAAGCAACTGCACCAACCCAACAGAATGGGCTACCGCTTACGTTGAGAGCAAAAAAGTGTATAGCAGCAATGAACAGCATCCTCGCACTGACGAGGATTTCTTTTATCTGAACTCGCTACGGCGGGTTTTGTTTTATGGAGATGATAAATGCACTTCCGAGTCACAGGTGAATGGAATGGAGAACCATTCAACAGAGTTATCGAAGCCGAGAACATCAGCGACTGCTATGACCACTGGATGCTGTGGGCGCAGATAGCACATGCAGACGTAACCAATATTCGAATTGAAGAACTGAAAGAACACCAAGCCGCCTGATGGCGGTTTTTTCTTGCGTGTAATTGCGGAGACTTTGCGATGTACTTGACACTTCAGGAGTGGAACGCACGCCAGCGACGCCCAAGAAGCCTTGAAACAGTTCGTCGATGGGTACGCGAGTGCAGGATATTCCCTCCTCCGGTTAAGGATGGAAGAGAGTATCTGTTCCACGAATCAGCGGTAAAGGTTGACTTAAATCGACCAGTAACAGGTAGCCTTTTGAAGAGGATCAGAAATGGGAAGAAGGCGAAGTCATGAGCGCCGGGATTTACCCCCTAACCTTTATATAAGAAACAATGGATATTACTGCTACAGGGACCCAAGGACGGGTAAAGAGTTTGGATTAGGCAGAGACAGGCGAATCGCAATCACTGAAGCTATACAGGCCAACATTGAGTTATTTTCAGGACACAAACACAAGCCTCTGACAGCGAGAATCAACAGTGATAATTCCGTTACGTTACATTCATGGCTTGATCGCTACGAAAAAATCCTGGCCAGCAGAGGAATCAAGCAGAAGACACTCATAAATTACATGAGCAAAATTAAAGCAATAAGGAGGGGTCTGCCTGATGCTCCACTTGAAGACATCACCACAAAAGAAATTGCGGCAATGCTCAATGGATACATAGACGAGGGCAAGGCGGCGTCAGCCAAGTTAATCAGATCAACACTGAGCGATGCATTCCGAGAGGCAATAGCTGAAGGCCATATAACAACAAACCCTGTCGCTGCCACTCGCGCAGCAAAATCAGAGGTAAGGAGATCAAGACTTACGGCTGACGAATACCTGAAAATTTATCAAGCAGCAGAATCATCACCATGTTGGCTCAGACTTGCAATGGAACTGGCTGTTGTTACCGGGCAACGAGTTGGTGATTTATGCGAAATGAAGTGGTCTGATATCGTAGATGGATATCTTTATGTCGAGCAAAGCAAAACAGGCGTAAAAATTGCCATCCCAACAGTATTGCATGTTGATGCTCTCGGAATATCAATGAAGGAAACACTTGATAAATGCAAAGAGATTCTTGGCGGAGAAACCATAATTGCATCTACTCGTCGCGAACCGCTTTCATCCGGCACAGTATCAAGGTATTTTATGCGCGCACGAAAAGCATCAGGTCTTTCCTTCGAAGGGGATCCGCCTACCTTTCACGAGTTGCGCAGTTTGTCTGCAAGACTCTATGAGAAGCAGATAAGCGATAAGTTTGCTCAACATCTTCTCGGGCATAAGTCGGACACCATGGCATCACAGTATCGTGATGACAGAGGCAGGGAGTGGGACAAAATTGAAATCAAATAATGATTTTATTTTGACTGATAGTGACCTGTTCGTTGCAACAAATTGATAAGCAATGCTTTTTTATAATGCCAACTTAGTATAAAAAAGCAGGCTTCAACGGATTCATTTTTCTATTTCATAGCCCGGAGCAACCTGTGAACACATTTTCAGTTTCCCGTCTGGCGCTGGCATTGGCTTTTGGCGTGACGCTGACCGCCTGTAGCTCAACACCACCCGATCAACGTCCTTCTGATCAAACCGCGCCTGGTACCTCTTCTCGCCCGATTCTGTCGGCAAAAGAAGCGCAGAATTTCGATGCTCAACACTATTTTGCATCCCTGACACCAGGTGCTGCAGCGTGGAATCCTTCCCCGATTACCCTGCCTGCGCAACCTGACTTTGTTGTCGGCCCGGCGGGTACTCAAGGTGTAACGCATACCACGATTCAGGCGGCGGTAGATGCGGCAATTATCAAGCGCACTAACAAGCGCCAGTATATTGCCGTGATGCCTGGTGAGTATCAGGGAACGGTGTATGTCCCTGCTGCTCCGGGTGGAATTACTCTGTACGGTACAGGTGAAAAACCGATTGATGTGAAGATTGGGCTTTCCCTTGATGGGGGCATGAGCCCTGCCGACTGGCGTCACGACGTCAACCCGCGCGGCAAATATATGCCAGGTAAACCAGCGTGGTATATGTACGATAGCTGCCAGAGCAAACGCAGCGACAGTATCGGTGTTCTCTGCTCTGCGGTCTTCTGGTCACAAAACAATGGCCTGCAACTGCAAAATCTGACCATCGAAAACACGCTGGGCGATAGCGTAGATGCAGGTAACCATCCGGCGGTGGCACTGCGTACTGATGGTGACCAGGTACAGATTAACAACGTTAACATTCTCGGTCGTCAGAACACCTTCTTTGTCACCAACAGCGGTGTGCAGAACCGTCTGGAAACCAACCGTCAGCCGCGTACGCTGGTGACCAACAGCTACATTGAAGGGGATGTGGATATCGTTTCTGGTCGCGGCGCAGTGGTGTTCGATAACACCGAATTCCGCGTGGTGAACTCACGTACTCAGCAAGAAGCGTATGTGTTTGCACCGGCTACGCTGTCCAACATTTACTACGGTTTCCTCGCCGTAAACAGCCGTTTCAATGCTTTCGGTGATGGTGTGGCGCAACTGGGCCGCTCGCTGGATGTTGATGCCAATACCAACGGTCAGGTGGTGATCCGTGATAGCGCCATCAACGAAGGTTTTAACACGGCTAAACCGTGGGCCGATGCGGTGATCTCTAATCGTCCGTTTGCGGGTAATACCGGCAGCGTAGATGATAACGACGAAATACAGCGCAATCTGAATGACACTAACTACAACCGCATGTGGGAATACAATAACCGCGGCGTGGGTAGTAAAGTGGTTGCAGAGGCGAAGAAGTAAGAGCTATTAACTATTTGCCGGATGCGGCGTAAACGCCTTATCCGGCCTACAGATTCGATGCGATTCGTAGGTCGGATAAGATGCGCAAGCATCGCATCCGACAATAAGTGCCGAATGCGACCTACATTCACATGGCGCTTTTTACATCTGACGGTTTTTATTGAAGTTAATCAAACTACCCGCCTTGATAATCTCGCGCTCTTCAGCAGTCAGACTTTCCATATAGAGCGTAATTTCCGTTACCGGCGCATCTTCATGGATCACATAACCTTTAAACGTCGTACCCGGATTATCCAGCGCCGCTTTAATGCCAGGGATGTAAATGTAATCCCCCACTTCAAAGGTTGGCACTTCCGCCATCTGCAGCGGTAACATCCCCCAGTTGATGACGTTAGAACGGTAGCGTTTAGTCGCGTACTCTTCGGCAATATTCGCCAGACCGCCAATCACACGCTGGCAGCTCGCCGCCTGTTCACGCGCAGAACCATCGCCTGGTTTCACCGCATATACCATGCTGCCAATTTCAGTTTGCAGCGGATCAATATGCTCCTGACCAGCAATCTGCTTAATGCGCGCAAACACCTCTGTCAGCTCGCTGACATTCCCCGCCAGACGCTGATTTTCCAGCTCAGCAGTCGCTTTACTTCTGCCAACATAACCGGGATCGCGGCGTGACAGGGTAAACTCCGCCAGACCAATCGGATTTGAACGATAAGAAGAGGTTTCACCGGAAGGAATCAGTTCGTCGGTGGTGGTCACTTCGTCGAGGATCTTCGAGCACACTTTCAGGACGATATTGTCAGTCAGCGCACCCAATTCCGGCCAGTCTTTAATGTTCGGTCCGTAAATCAGCGGTTGCTGAGTTGCCCCTTTCACAAAGCCCTGATAAACACGGTTTTTATACGGCGTTACATCGAAGGCGTACTCCGGCACGTTGTCCCAGCAATCAAGTTCGCTGGCAGAGGTTAAATAGCCACCGTTTGCCGCAGTCGCAGCGATAGAACGAGCGTCCATCAACGCCACCGCTGACATCTGCCCATTAGCTGGCTTAGAGCCTTCGCGGTTCGGGAAGTTACGCGTGGTGTGGCGAATACTTAATCCGTTGTTGATTGGCGTATCGCCCGCGCCAAAGCATGGGCCGCAGAACGCGGTTCTGATGATTGCGCCTGCGCCAATCAAATCTGCTACCACACCTTTTTTGGCGAGATCCATAAACACCGGCTGTGATGACGGGTAAACTGCCAGCGAGAAGGTGTCATTGCCACAGGATTGACCGCGCAGTGCATTCGCCGCCGCGATGACGTTTTCGTAGTTACCGCCAGAACAGCCCGCGATAATCCCCTGCTGCACTTTCAGGCGACCATTTTCCACTTTATCCAGCAGCGAGAGTTTGGCTTTACCGTGCGCCACGCGTTCGGACTCAATTTCAATCTCACGCAGAATGTCGGTCAGGTTCTGGTTCAGTGTGTCGATTTCATACACGTTGCTCGGGTGGAACGGCAGCGCAATCATTGGTTTGATGGCGCTTAAATCAACGCTGATGCAGCCATCGTAGTACGCCATCGGTTGAGGGTTAAGCTGGCAGTAATCCTGGCCGCGACCGTGCAGCGCCAGCCAGTTATGCACTTCTTCATCAGTTTGCCAGACGGAGCTTAAACAGGTGGTTTCCGTGGTCATCACGTCAACGCTGTTACGGAAATCGGTAGAGAGCGCGCTAACGCCCGGTCCAACGAACTCCATGACTTTGTTTTTGACGTAACCGTTTTTGAACACCGCGCCAATGATAGCCAGCGCCACATCCTGCGGCCCCACATACGGCGCTGGTTTTCCGGTCAGATGCACCGCAACAACTCCCGGATAGTCGATATCCCAGGTGTCATTAAGCAGCTGTTTTACCAACTCACCACCGCCCTCACCGACTGCCATTGTCCCTAATGCACCGTAACGGGTGTGGCTGTCTGACCCGAGGATCATTTTGCCGCCGCCTGCCATCATCTCACGCATATATTGATGGATGACCGCAATATGCGGAGGCACAAAAATACCGCCATAACGCTGAGCTGCCGATAAACCAAAAACATGGTCATCACCGTTAATGGTGCCGCCGACGGCGCAGAGTGAGTTATGGCAGTTGGTCAGCACATACGGCAGCGGGAAACGTTCCATACCGGACGCTTTAGCGGTCTGTACAATACCAACAAAGGTAATATCGTGAGAGGCTAATGAATCAAACTTAATTTTAAGTTTATCCATATTTCCGGACGTATTATGCGAAGAGAGAATAGACCAGGCAATAGTGCCTTTTTTGGCTTCTTCTTTTTTAATTTCGCCGGTGAAATGTTCTTCAGCAATTATTTCGTTATTACTGGCGAGAAACACGCCTTTTTCAGATAACTTGATCATCAAATGCTCCAGATATCTGCGCACCGTGAAGTGCGCAGAAAGATAATAAATGGATATACTCTAAATAATTTGAGTTGCAGGAAGGCGACAAGCGAGTGAATCCCCAGGAGCTTACATAAGTAAGTGACTGGGGTGAGCGAACGCAGACGCAGCACATGCAACTTGAAGTATGACGAGAATATTTACAGCATGTTCCAGCCGATCAGCATATTCCACCACCACACGCCGAGGGTGATATGCACCAGGAAGGTTAATATCGTCAGTACCGCACCGACCAACCACCAGGATTTAATATCGTTATAACCCACGCCAAAGATGACCGGACCTGCCGCGCCGCCATAGTGAGTAACCATGCCGCCATAGGAGTTGGAGAACAACAGTGCCAGCGCGGTTAACATTAACGGTGCGCCGGAGACGTTCGCCAGCATGGCAAATACCGGTAACATAGCAACGATATAGGCACTACCGGAAGCGAAGAAATAACGCACGATAATGCTGAGGAAAATAATAACGAAGAAAGCAACGTTACCGTGACCATCAAATGCCAGGTTATTTTTAAAGACTTCAGCTAACCATTCGAAGAATTTAACTTTCGATAATAAGGAGCTTAATCCGATAATACCGCCGTACCAGATTAAGGTATTCCAGCCGCCTTTATTTTTAACCACGTCTTCCCAGGTAACGATACCCAGCAGCAGCATGGTCGCCATAACAACGATTGCCACAGTGGATTCATCAACCCCCAGAGACTTACTGAAAATCCAGCCCAGTAGCGCCAGCACAAAGACACCGAGCAGCATTTTTTCGCGGATTTTCATCGGTCCCAGTTCGGCAAGGCCCGCTTTAGCGATGGTTTTGTTATCCACCTTTTTAATTTCTGGTGGATACATGGTGTAAATTACCAGCGGGGTGACCAGCAGCATAATGATGCCCGGCAATCCGGCGGCCAGCGCCCATCCACCCCAGCTAATTTGCAGGTGCAGAATGTCGTTGATCATTTTCAGCGCCAGAATGTTCCCCGCCATTGCGGTAAAGAACATATAGCTGGTGGTTTTGGTGACCATGTAAATGGACATCATCAGGTAATGTCCGACACGACGCGGACTTTTTTCCGGTTCGGACCCCAAAGCCACCGCCACGCTGTTGATGATCGGTAACACAATGCCGCCCGCACGCGCGGTGTTAGACGGTGTTGCCGGAGCCAGTACCAGATCGAGGAATACCGTAACGTAACCCAGACCCAGCGTGGTGTTACCGATTTTACCAATCAGCAGATAGGCAATACGTTTACCTAAACCGGTGGTCACAAATGCGGCGCTTAAGGTAAACGCCGAGAACACCAGCCAGGTAGTACCTGAAGAGTAACCGCTTAATACGGCGGTGGTCTTAAACGCACCGTCGGATAAGTTACCGACCACCACCATTGAGGCAGCAACGGCAATTAACAGTACGACAGGTTCCGGGAAAGGCTTGATAACCAGACCCACAATGGCCGCCAGGTAAATACCAAAAAGCACCCACGCCAGTTCGCTTAATCCTGCCGGAGCTGGCATAAAACCAATAATACATGGGATCGCTAATATCAGAATTAGCTTCCATAACGATTTCTTATTCATTTAAAATCCTGTTCTTTCTGTATGACTCATACAGAAGTCCTTTATTGATTGTCCTTATCCTGACAACGAATTTTTTCAGGGAAGATAAACTTCACCGGAAAATATTTTTCTGGTCGTCCGAATAACAGATGCGCGTAACGTCGTGGCATCCTGACCTTCATTACTTAAATGAACGTCGAGCGCACCACTGGGGTGTTCAATATTGATATTGCCGTATCCTACAGAAGGGACGATTTGTCGGGTGACGGTGCCTTCCAATGCACAACTACTGGAAATAGCAATAGCACCGGTTATCGCCAGCGCGCGATGGCAAGAATGCGGCATAAAATAACGTACATTAATTGCCCCGCCTTTCTGCGCTGGAGAAATAAGCACAGGTTTAGGGATAACCATATTACTGACATCACCTAAGCCCATTGCTTTACCCGCTTGTAGACGGATAGATTCAATGCGTGCTAATAATGCTTTGTCGGCATCCAGTTCCGCCGGTAATTCATAACCTGTTTTTCCCAGATATTCAGCCGGAATAATGACGACTGGCATCGCCATATCGATACAGGTCACCGGGACATCGTCAAAATAATCAATCTGATTATCAGTCGGGAAGACTTTTCCGGTTTTGGTTCCGGCGGCATTCAGGAAAGTGAGCGCAACCGGTGCGGCAGTACCCGGTACGCCGTCAATTCTGGCGCTACCCTCGTACTCGACAACACCATTTGGCGTTTGCACATCAGCTTCGATGAACGTACCAGTATTGACGTTGCGGATACGTACGCGGGTAACTGGTGAAGTCGCTGCAATCAAACCATTTTCAATGGCGAATGCCCCAACACCAGACAGCATATTGCCACAATTAGGCGTGGTATCGACACGTTGCTCATGGACAATAACTTGAGCAAACAGATAATCGACATCAGCACGCGGATCGCTGGAACGGCTAATAATGGCGACTTTACTGGTCAGCGGATTACCGCCGCCAATACCGTCAATTTCCAGATCGTTACCGGAACCCATAATTGCCATCAATATTTTATCGCGCTGCGTTTGATCTTCGGGTAAATGTTCCGCTAACAAGAACGCGCCCCTCGAGGTTCCACCTCGCATCATCACGCAGGGTATTTTTTTCATAATAATGCCCTCAATTTAAAAACATAACTTATTGCGATATGGTTACATTAAGGGCAAAGCATCTCTAATGACTTTAGCTCAACGATTAATAACATTTTTTCATTAATTTAAGTTGGCTAAATGCAGTTAAAATTTTTAACGGCCAGCCACCCAAAATCGTCGCTTCCATTTTCCGGAGTAATAATGAAGCATGAATTATCAAGTATGAAGGCATTTGTCATACTGGCAGAGTCCAGTTCATTTAACAATGCCGCTAAATTACTCAATATTACGCAACCTGCATTAACGCGAAGAATAAAAAAGATGGAGGAAGATTTACATATTCAACTATTTGAGCGTACAACTCGCAAGGTTACGTTAACAAAAGCAGGGAAAAGGTTGCTCCCGGAGGCGCGGGAATTAATAAAGAAATTCGATGAAACGCTTTTTAATATTCGTGATATGAATGCTTATCATCGTGGTATGGTGACGTTAGCGTGTATTCCGACCGCAGTATTTTATTTTTTACCGCTGGCAATCGGTAAATTTAATGAGCTGTATCCCAATATTAAAGTGCGGATTCTGGAACAAGGCACGAATAATTGCATGGAATCGGTGCTGTGTAACGAATCAGACTTTGGCATAAACATGAACAACGTCACAAATTCATCCATTGATTTTACCCCACTGGTCAACGAGCCATTCGTGCTGGCCTGTCGGCGTGACCATCCATTGGCCAAAAAGCAGCTTGTAGAATGGCAGGAGTTAGTGGGTTACAAAATGATTGGCGTACGTTCCTCCAGCGGCAACCGATTGTTGATAGAACAACAGCTAGCCGACAAGCCCTGGAAGCTGGACTGGTTTTACGAAGTGCGTCATCTTTCGACGTCATTAGGACTAGTGGAGGCAGGACTGGGGATTTCGGCGCTTCCTGGTCTGGCAATGCCCCATGCGCCCTATTCTTCGATTATTGGTATCCCACTGGTGGAACCCGTTATACGTCGGACATTGGGGATTATTCGCCGCAAAGATGCCGTGCTTTCTCCGGCAGCTGAACGCTTTTTTGCCTTGCTGATTAATTTGTGGACTGACGATAAAGACAATTTGTGGACCAATATCGTCGAACGCCAGAGACATGCGTTACAGGAGATAAGTTAATACACCGGCGCAGGAGAGACTGCGCCGGTTAAATCAGCGGTTAGTGTGCGTTAACCACCACCCACATTGGTCCCTGCCCGACCGCATAACGGCCTTTTTCATGCAGTAGTCCCTGCTCGCCAACAATTTCGTATACCGAGATGTGGTGAGATTTTTGCCCGGCGGCAATCAGATACTTGCCGCTGTGATCAACATTGAAGCCGCGCGGCTGGGTTTCCGTTGGCTGGAAGCCTTCTTTACTCAACACGCTGCCATCTTCCGAAACGCTGAAAACGGTAATCAGGCTGGCGGTACGGTCGCAGGCGTATAAATGGCGACCATCCGGGGTGATATGAATATCAGCCGCCCAACGGGTGTCGGAGAAGTTTTCCGGCATCATATCCAGCGTCTGGACACATTCGATATTACCGTGCGGATCTTTCAGTTCCCAGACATCCACTGAGCTGTTTAACTCATTGACGCAATACGCATATTGTTCGTTTGGATGGAATACCATATGACGCGGGCCGGCCCCTTCAACGGTGGTCACTTCCGCAGGGTCCTGCGCCACGAGATGACCATCATCGCTGACCGTAAACAGGCAAATGCGATCCTGCTTTAATGCCGGAACCCACAGCGTACGGTTGTCCGGTGAGATATTGGCGGAATGGCAACCGTCCAGCCCCTCGACCACATCGACGACGCCCACTGGCAGGCCATCTTCCAGACGCGTTACGCTCACGTTACCCACATTGTAAGAACCTACAAAGACAAACTGCCCCTGGTGATCGGTGGAAATATGCGTCGGACTACCCGGCAGCGCAGACTCTGCGGCAAAGGTCAGTGCGCCATCGTCCGGGGCAATACGATACGCCAGGACGCGAAACTCAGGGCGAACACCAACATAGAGATAACGTTTGTCCGGGCTGACCACCATCGGCTGCACCTGCCCCGGCACATCGACAACCTGTGTCAGCGTCAGTGCGCCTTCATGATTCAGGTTCCAGACGTGAATTTGCTGGCTCTCAGGGCTGGCGATATAAACTGTTTGCTTCATGAATGCTCCTTTGCATTTAGCAACTGACTGTAACAGCTAAAATTAGTCGCTTTTGGCGGTGAATGCTGAATTAAAACGCAGAATTTTGTCCGATAGTGGTATCGGTGTACCATTCGCGCAGACGAAAATTCTTAACCTTAATCTGGAATACGCCATGACCACACGCGTGATTGCTCTCGACTTAGACGGCACCTTATTGACCCCGAAAAAGACCCTGCTTCCTTCATCGATAGAAGCCCTGGCCCGCGCTCGCGAAGCAGGCTATCAATTAATCATCGTCACAGGTCGCCATCACGTCGCTATTCATCCTTTTTATCAGGCGCTGGCGCTGGATACACCTGCTATTTGCTGTAATGGCACCTATTTGTATGATTATCATGCAAAAACCGTGCTGGAAGCGGACCCAATGCCCGTTAATAAAGCCCTGCAACTCATTGAGATGCTGAATGAACACCACATTCACGGTCTGATGTATGTCGATGATGCAATGGTCTATGAGCACCCGACCGGGCATGTCATTCGCACGTCTAACTGGGCGCAAACCCTGCCGCCGGAACAGCGTCCGACTTTCACACAAGTCGCTTCTCTGGCTGAAACGGCGCAACAAGTTAACGCCGTATGGAAGTTCGCCCTGACGCACGATGACCTGCCGCAATTGCAGCATTTTGGTAAGCATGTCGAACATGAACTGGGACTGGAGTGTGAATGGTCCTGGCACGATCAGGTTGATATTGCACGCGGCGGCAACAGCAAAGGTAAACGTTTGACGAAATGGGTTGAGGCGCAAGGTTGGTCGATGGAAAACGTCGTGGCATTCGGCGATAACTTTAATGATATCAGTATGCTGGAAGCCGCTGGTACAGGCGTGGCGATGGGCAACGCCGATGACGCGGTAAAAGCGCGCGCCAACATTGTGATTGGTGATAACACCACCGACAGCATTGCCCAGTTCATTTATAGCCACCTGATTTAATCAGGCGGTTATCGACACACTTTTAATTTGCGCGTACAGCCACAGGCCAGGTTTGATCGCCAGTTCATCCCTGGCCCACGGGCTGATACGCGCCCACAGCGTTTTACCGCCGACTTCCAGCTCCACTTCCACCTGGCCGTTGTCGTCATAACTATTAACAACTTTTGCCCGCAATACGTTACGAATGCTGGTTTGCTGCG
>OLOH01000482.1_pt1 | contig 28895 bp, 25 predicted proteins | sample 1673221 | NCBI WGS metagenome assembly OLOH01 (sample SAMEA3136767, study PRJEB25190) | human gut metagenome
CTCCCCTACTAGGGGAGGTGGCAATGCAAAGCATTGACGGAGGGGTTTATCTCGTCAGCTCACATCCAGATCATCCAGATACTCCGCGCCGTGTTCGGCGATATGGTCTTTTCGGCCTTGCAGATTGTCGCCCAGCAGCAGTGCAAACACAAACATAAAGCCGTTTTGTGTAGAGAAAAATCCAACCAACTGTACACACATCAGCAGCACAAGCACCACAAAGAGCATTCTTGCCCGCTTTCCGGTACCATCCGCCTGATCGGTCGCGCACAGTCCGTCAAAAATATCCATGTACTTCGGGATAAAGGTGATGTTGAGCAATCCCTGCTCCTGTGTGTCTTCTGCCGGCTCTTTCTCCCCGATTTCCTGGGAAATATTTTCCTGGGAAATCATTTCCTCGGAAATATCCTGTGCCTGCTGTTCTTTTCTCTCATTTTCCTGCATATTGACCCTTACCTTCCTTCTCCGGCTGTATCCGACGATTTAAGGTTTTTAAACCCATCCACCTGGTCGAGGATCACCGAATCCGCCTGCTTGAGTGCCTCATCCGGTATGATGACCCTTCTGCCGTCCTTGACCTGCAGAATGATGGAATTGCCAATCCGCTCCGCTCCGACGATGTCCTGGGTCAGAATCGAGCTGCGGTGTCTGCCGTTGAGAAAGCAGACCAGCTTGTCCGGTTCAAAAGCATATTCCATCGGCTCAAGCAGGCTGGGGTCCTTTTTCAGTTCCCGCAGTACCGAGCGTTTGAGCGCAATAGGAAACATGACGAAATTATAAAACAGATTGAAAATCTGAAAAACAATCATCAGAATTCCTGCAATCAGGTAGATGTCCGCCAGCCAGCCTTCGGTGAAGGTGCCTTTATAGATGGCAACCAATCCCAGTATTGTGAACAGCACTGCCCACAAAATGGCACGTTTGCGCCCTTTTTGAATCTGGTCCTGCGAGTGGGTCATTGCATAGTCCACATAATGCTGCTCGGTGAGCTGGATGGTCAGGCGATGAGCAAAATCGTTGACCGACTGCTTTTGTGCCGGCGCATTTGCTTTTTCTTTTTTCATGTCGATATTCTCCTAAATATCCAGATTTCTTACAAAACGGGCATTCTGCTCGATAAACTCTCTTCTGGGGGCAACCTTATCTCCCATGAGGATATTGAAAATCTCGTCCGCACGCTCGGCATCCGCCATTGTCACCTGAATCATGGTGCGGCGTTCCGGGTCCATGGTGGTTTCCCACAGCTGCTCGGCGTCCATCTCACCCAGACCTTTGTAACGCTGGATGTTGACCTTGCCTCCGTCGGCGCCCAGCTCTGCGATATATTCGTCGCGCTGTGCATCCGAATAAGCATAGCGGACCTTTTTGCCGCGGGAGAGCTTAAAGAGCGGCGGCTGCGCCAGGTAGATATGTCCCTGTTCAATCAGCGGACGCATAAAGCGGAAGAAGAAGGTCAGCAGCAGGGTACGGATGTGAGAGCCGTCTACATCGGCATCGGCCATAATAATAATCTTGCCGTACCGCAGCTTTTGAATGTCAAAGTCCTCGCCGATGGAAGTTCCCAGCGCCGTGACCACCGGCATCAGCTTTTCATTGCCGTATACCCGGTCGATCCGCGCCTTTTCTACGTTCAGCATTTTGCCCCAGAGGGGGAGAATTGCCTGATACCGCCGGTCTCTTCCTTCCTTGGCGGAACCGCCTGCCGAGTCACCCTCGACAATGTACAGCTCTGTTCCCTCTGTGGATTTTTCCTGACAGTCTGCCAGCTTTCCGGGGAGGGAAGCGCTTTCCATCGCAGACTTGCGCCGTGCGGTTTCTCTGGCTTTTTTTGCTGCTTCCCGGGCATTCTGCGCGGACAGGCTCTTGTCGAAAATTGCCCGTGCCACCGTAGGATTTTCCTCAAAGTAGCTCATGAGCTTATCAAAGACCATTTTTTCGACAAACGGACGCACCGTCGGATTGCCCAGCCGTCCCTTGGTCTGTCCTTCAAATTCGCACTCCGTCAGCTTTACGGAAACAATTGCCGTCAGGCCTTCCCGCACGTCATCGCCCAAAAGACGCGTGCCGTCCTTTAACAGCCCGAACTTTTTGCCGTATTCATTGATCACCTTGGTCAGGGCATTTTTAAAGCCGGTTTCATGGGTACCGCCGTCTGCCGTATGAATGTTGTTGGCAAAGGACAGAATCATTTCATTATAGCTGTCGTTGTATTGCAGCGCCACTTCTGCAAAGGAGTCGCCTTCCATGCCGGAAACATAAATCACATCATCCGACAGTGATTCCAGTCCCCGTTTCTGGTGGAGATATTCTACGAACTGGCGGATACCGCCCTCATAGTGCAGCACTTCACACCGTTCCTGCTCCGGATTCCGCTTATCGGAAAAGACAATCCGGATGCCGGCATTCAGAAAGGCCTGCTCCCGCAGCCGTTTCAGCAATACTTCATAGTCATACTCTGTGGTTTCTTCAAAAATCTCCGGATCTGCCTTAAATTCTACGGTTGTTCCGGTTTCTGCCGTATCTCCGATAATGGAAATCGGCTTGTCATAATCGCCCCGGTGGAACTCCTGGTAATGCACGTGTGTACCGTCTTTTACCGTCAGTTTCAGCCACTCCGAAAGGGCGTTGACAACGGATGCACCTACACCGTGCAGACCGCCGGACACCTTATAGCCGCCGCCGCCGAATTTACCGCCGGCATGCAGAATGGTGTAAACAACGGTTGCTGCAGAAATGCCTTCCTTCGGGTGAATGCCCACCGGAATACCACGACCGTTGTCGGATACCCGGATTACATTCTCCGGCAGAATATCCACTGTAATTTCGGTACAATAGCCTGCCAAAGCTTCATCAATCGCATTGTCTACAATTTCATAGACCAGGTGATGGAGTCCTTTCGGCCCGGTAGAGCCGATGTACATACCCGGCCGCTTTCGGACTGCCTCCAGTCCCTCCAGCACCTGAATCTGATTTTCGTCATAATTCTGGGCGTTGGGTTTGATTGCCTCTGTCATTTTGCAATTCCTCCAAGTTTTTCTGTCCGCACTGTTTCACGTGAAACAATTTGGACAGGCGTGCACGATATCGCTCCCGACACCGTGCCGGAGACGCATGGTGCGCGTTCCTTTCCGACATCCATTCCGGTGAAAACGCACAACAGCGCCTTTTTTTTACTGTAAATTCCGGCCGAAACCGGCATTTTACCGCCGGTCTCTGCCCTTCTATCGTTTCCATGGGTTTTCGGTGAAACAATCAGCCTTTGCACGGTTGTCTTTGCAGGAAAATTCCGCGTCATTCCGGCAAAGCTTTCTTTTTCGTGACACTTTTTCCGAAAAAATCTGATTTTTCACACCTCTGCACAGACTTTCCACAGCGTTTTCAACAGCTTGTGGAAAACGAAATTTGCCGTACTTTCGGCTGCTTTTCCACTCACTCTGCGATTGTCCCACTTTTCAACAAAAATCGTTTTCCCGCTTTTGGGGAAAGCAGGGACTCCGGGTGACAAGTGGTAACAAAGACCTGCATCTCCCGGACAATGGTGGATACCACCGTCTGTCTGGCCTCGTCCAGCTCGCCCATCACATCATCCAGCAGCACCACCGGCGATTCCTTTTGCCGCTGGCTGTAGATTTGTGCCTGGGAGAGCTTCAGCGTCAGCGCCAGACTCTTTTTCTGCCCCTGGGAGCCGAATTCCTTTGCCGGCTTTCCGTCAATCCAGAGCAGCAGGTCATCCCGGTGCACGCCTGCACCGGTATGGCCCAGGAACAGGTCACTCTGAACCCCCTGCTCCATCTTTTCCGTATATTGCTGCAATAGCGCCGGTGTCACCTGTTCGGGAAGGCTTTCCTGTGCATCCTTTCCATAGATACTGGACTGATAGTGCAGGGAAATCTGCTCCTGTCCCCTGGAAATTTCACTGTAAAGGGGCACACAGACGGCCGCAAGACGGCGCACATAGGCGGCGCGCTGTACGGCAATCTCTGCCCCCAGCTTCGCCAGCTGTACATCCCATACCCCCAGCATTGCCGCAGCCTGCTCCGGGGGGAGCTTCTGCTTTAACACAGCGTTTCTCTGCTGCAATACCAACTGATAGCGCCGCACCAGCGCCAGATGAGGTGCCCGGAGCTGTGCCGTACACAAATCCAGAAAGGAACGCCGCCGTTCCGGGCCGCCGCTGACCAGGGACAAATCCTCCGGGGTAAACACCACACAGTGAAACACAGAGAAGAGACTGCCGCCCTTCTGCGGCACGTCATTGCACCAGAAGCGCTTTTCCGGGGCACTGCCGCCGGGCGCCATACAGAGGCGCACAGACTGCTCTCTGCGGCTGTCCTGAAGCCTTGCCTCCACCTGTAATGCACCGCCGGAGAAGGGGAGATAATCCCGTTCCCGGCTGCCGCGAAAGCTCCGGCATCCGGTAAGCGCCCAGATCGCCTCTAAGAGGTTGGTTTTTCCCTGTGCATTTTCCCCCAGAATCAGATTATAGGCCGGATCCGGCGCAATGGCAACGCCGCGGAGATTTTTAAAACCATCTGCCGTCAGCTGTGTGAGTCTCATGCCTCTTTTGTCACCTTTACCAGAAAGCGGTCAACCTGTACCGTATCTCCCGGATAAATTTTCTTGCCCCGCATGGTACAAACTGCACCGTTCACCTGAACTGCGCCCTGCTGCACCAGTTCCTTTGCGAAACCGCCGGTATCACACAGACCGGCAAACTTTAAAAGAGAATCCAACTTAATAAATTCCGTATGAATTCCCACTGTTACAGTTTCTTCTGCTGCCATTCCTTTTTCCTCCTGGATGGTTTGGGTTTCCTCTGCGGCCTCTGAATCCCGCGTTTTTTCGCCGAATCTTCGCCGCTTTTCAGAAACACCCGTTCCGTATTTTGTGGAAACACGTGCTGCATTTTTTCCATTTTGCAGACCGTGCCGAGATCCATTTTCCTGAAAAATACCGGGCAGTGCTTATTACTGCCGCAGCTGAATGGGCATCAGCAAAAACAGGAAGCTTTCGCCCTGAGGCGGCACCAGTGTTGCCACCCGGTTGCCGCCAGTGAGCTGAATCTTTACCTGATCGCAGTCTGCGGCGCGTACAGCCTCCAGCAAAAACCGATTGTCAAAGCCGATGGTAACATCCGGGCCGCTGATCTGTGCCGGAATCTTGTCGTGAATTTCACCAATGCCGGTTTTGCACCAGATTTCCAGTGCGCCGCCGGAAAAAGTACAGCGTACCGGGGCATTATATTTGCCGCTGATCAGCAGAGAGCAACGCTCCAGACACCGGGTGAGTTCCACCGTATCCATGAGCACCTCAGTCTCATGCTGATTGGGAATGCTGCTCCGGTAATTGTGAAATTCCCCTTCCAGCAGACGGGAAAACACGGTATACCCATTAAATTCAAATACCACATACCGCCGGTCTGCGGAGATATCGCACAGATCCTCTGCATCATCCTTCAGCATATTGGCCACTTCCAGAAGGGTACGCTTTGGCACTACAAACCGGAAGTTTTCCGCACTGGAAATCGGTTCCTGCCGAACAGCCAGACGATATCCGTCAATGGCTGCCACATGGAGCACGTCCTGTTCCACCTCAAACAATTCTCCGGTCAGCACCGGCTTTGCCTCACTGGTGGAAGCTGCATAGCTGGTCTGGCGAATCATGGAATTCAACACAGACTGTTCAATTTGCATGCCGGACTGCATGCTGAGATTGGGCAGGGAGGGGTATTCCTCCGCAGACATGGCGGAAATCTGGAACTGTGTGGCATCGCAAGTCATGCGCACCCCATAATTTTCATCCACTTCCATCTGTACCCGTTCCCCGGAAAACCGCCGTACTGCCTCACTTAGCAGCCGCGGCAAAATGACAAATTCCCCGGAGTCCTCGGATTCTACCTCAATTGTACGCTGAATGCCGAATTCCAGATCATAGCCGGTGAGTTCCAGCATGTCATGATCCAGTCGCAGCTTCAGCCGTTCCAGCTCCGGGATCGTCGATTTCTGCGCAACACCCTTTGCCACATGGGTAATTGCCGCATAAAATACCTGCCGGTCGCAGGAAAATTGTATTTTCGTCATAAATATGCATCCTTTCTGCATGGATAACGCTTTTGATTGCACTTCTTTTCTATGGCACGTCCCACGAAAAAATGCCTGAATTTCCATCCTTTCCTTCGTCCTGTCCTTCTCTCGAGAACACTTCCTACTTGTCCTCACGCTACGGACACACCAGAGGATGGCAACGCAGCCGACTCTATTTGAAAAAAGATGCAGCGAAAGCTGCAAATCACAGAATACAAAGAAAAAATAAAATAGTAGTAGTAATAGGGATCCGGAAAATGTGGAAACCGTCCATATTCCGGGGTTTTGCGAGCATTTTATTCCACAGTGCATGCGTTAAGAATTTCCGGAAAAGTGCAAACTTTCCCTTTCCGTGGAAACTGTTGAAATTCGTGGAGTGGATTTGCAAAATAAGTGGAAAATTTCGTGGAAACTGCATCTTCTCCGCATTCCACTTTCCACACACTGTGGAAACCGGATTTTCCCTTTCTCAACACGCCCTTGTGGAAACCAAATCCGGAGATATCTTTTTTCTGGGACGGGAAGGGAAAACTTTTTTCATTCTGACTTTTCCACAACCTGTTGAAACTGCTGTGGAAAACTGTACTTTTTCTGTGTAATTCTGTGGATATGCCAAACTGGCCCGCATCATTCCCCCAATTTCCACTGTGCAAACTTCGTGGAAAATCAAAGTACCATCAGGCGTGACTCTTGCTGCGAATGTTCTTGATGATATCCTCTACCAGCTGCTTTAAATGTTCGTCGTGTTTCATTGCTGTTTCAATATTGCTGATGGAATAAACAATAGTAGAATGGTCTCTGCCGCCGAATTCCGTGCCAATGGCCTGAAGCGGCATCTGGGTAATTTCCCGTACCACATAGATGGCCACTTTTCGGGCGGTAGAAATCTGGCTGGAGCGCTTGCTGCTGCGGATATCTTCCGGAGAAACGCCGTAGACATCTGCCACTTCCACAATAATTTTCTCTACTGTAATGGGTACCGGCTGATCATCGCTGAGAATATCCTTGATGACGCTCTGTGCCATGGAGATAGACGGGGGCGAACCGGCCAGATGCTTGAGGGCTTTCAGCTTTTTTACCGCGCCTTCCAGCTGACGGATGTTGGTTTTCAGGCGATTTGCGATAAATTCCGACACATCGTCCGGGATGTACAGATCCAGCAGCTCTGCCTTCCGGCGGATAATGGCAATCCGGGTTTCAAAGTCCGGTGTGGTGATATCTGTAATCAGACCCCATTCAAACCGGCTCCGGATTCGTTCTTCCAGAGTTTTCAGCTCCTTCGGCGGCTTATCTGATGTAATGACAATCTGCTTGCCCTCTGCATGGAGCTTGTTGAAGGTATGGAAGAATTCTTCCTGCATCCGCTCTTTGTTGCTGAAGAACTGGATATCGTCAATGAGCAGCACGTCCGCGTTCCGGTATTTGTCGTGGAACCGTGCGGTATTGCCGTCATTGATGCTGGAAATCAGGTCGTTGCCGAATTCTTCGCTGGTAACATAAATAATCTTGTATTCCGGGTGATTCTGGTGCACCTCATGGGCAATGGCATGCATCAGATGGGTTTTTCCCAGTCCGGAGGGGCCGTAGATAAACAGCGGGTTGTAATTCTTCCCCGGATCCTTTGCCACTGCGGTGCAGGCTGCATAGGCGAATTCATTGGAACCACCTACAATGAAGGTGGAGAAGGTGTATTCATAATTTGCCCCTTCAAAGCTGTGCTCCAGCTCCTCGTGGCGGCGTACAATTTCGTCGTAATTCTGGGATTTCTGGGGATCCAGGTTCGGCTGTGCGCCGGATTCCTCCACCTGGATTTCCAGATGAATTTCAAAGCCCAGCGTGCTGAGAAAGGCTTCCTTCAGCAGAGATTCGTAGTTGTTGAGAATAACATCCCGCTGGAATTCAGACTGTACCGTAAACAGTGCAGTCGTGCCGTCCAGATGTACCGGGGTGAGCGCATCAATCCAGAGTTTTACCGCAACTTCCGGGATATTTCCTTTTTCCAGGCAATACCGCTTCACCAGGGCAAACACTTCGTCAAATGAGTTCATATCGGGCGAGTCCTCCTTTATTTCTGAAAAATCCCAGGCCGCAGCGGCAGCCGCCTCCAGCCTGTGATTTTGATTTCTTTTTGCCGCAGCAAAAAGTGCAGTGGAATTTGCTGCGCGGCGTTTTCCGCACCTGTTTCAACAGACACGTATACTATAATAGTATACCATATTCATTGTTGAAAATCAAGACCCTTCTGTGGAAAACTTCGGGTTTTCTCTGAAATTTCCCTGTGGAATTTGTGGATAAGCCCTTGTGCAAAAGGTGGAAAACCCTTTTTCCCGAAAAAAGGGCACAGAAGGGGACTTCTCTCACCGGAATCGGCCGGCACTGCGCACTCCGGGCGGCAGAAAGCCTGCGGAAAGGGGACACGCGTGGAAAATCCGTGGAAAATAAAAAAATCTCTTGACAAACCGGATGGGATCGGTTATAATATATTGTAAATGGATTCGTGCGGGCTGCCTCGTAAGAATCCAGCAGCCTGCGCGGAGCCTTTTTGGTTTCGCCGAAAGAGAAGGGAGGTTACTGTCTTGAAGAGAACATATCAGCCGAAGAAGATTCATCGGAAAAAGGTGCATGGCTTCCGGAAGAGAATGGCCACTGCGAACGGTAGAAAGGTTTTAGCTCGCAGAAGAGCACGGGGCAGAGCAAGACTGAGCCACTGATCGAAGTCGGACCACAACGCCATTGGTTTGTGGTCTTTTGTTTTTTCGAGGAGCGTATCCCGGATTCGTACTGTCTGACGTGCCGATTGGAAAAACACCTACCGGCGGCAAGCAGGTAGGGTGGTTCTGTGTCGGTGCCAATGACAAGGGGACGAAGCCGGGATACGCTTTTTTCTTGAAAACAGCAGAAGAAAAACCCTTGCTGCCCTTGGATTTCAGGGGGGGCAGCAGGCAGATGATCAGAGGGCGTGCCGGGAGAAGGTGCCTTTTGCCGCCTTTGGCGGACAAGGCTGTATTTTCCGCGGCGCGCCGGTAAAGTTGGAGTGCATGCCATGCAGAAAACGTATATTCTCAATCAAAACCGTGATTTTTTACAATTGTACAGGCGTGGAAAAAAATTCGTTTCCCCCTATGTTGTGATTTATGTCAGAAAGACACGGCGCCGGTATAACCGGCTGGGAATAACCGTTGGCAAGAAAGTAGGAGGGGCGGTTCAGCGGAACCGTGCCCGGCGCATTATACGGCAGGCCTACCGGGAGACAGAGTCTATGTTTCCTACCGGGCTGGATCTGGTGATTGTGGCACTGCCGTCTATTGTGGGCATTTCGTCCACAAAACTGCGTGACTATCTGGCCGGGAGCGGACTGAGCCGCATCCGGCGATGGATGGAACCGCCGTCGGAAGGGGGAAAATCGGATTGAGGTACCTCGCGGCGGCACTGATCCGTCTATACCAGCGGTTTTCCCGACTGACACCGGCTGTATGCCGGTTTTATCCGACCTGTTCCTGTTATGCGCATACTGCAATCCTGCGGTTTGGACTACTGCGGGGCGGCTTTTTGGCCGTGCGGCGTCTGCTGCGGTGTCATCCGTGGAATCCCGGCGGAATTGATCCGGTGCCGGATCATCTGGAACCGCCCCGGATTCCCCTTCCCGGCACCCGGCAGCAACATATTCTACGCAACAGAAAGGGTTAAAAAATAATATGGATTTTTTATATGATCTGTGTGGTAAGCCGTTTGGCTGGATCATGCGTCTGATCTATGACCTGGTGGACAATTATGCGCTGGCGATTTTGCTGTTCACCATCATTACGAAACTGATTTTGTTTCCGATTTCGTACAAGCAGCAGCTGAATACCGCCAGAATGCAGCGGCTGAACCCCAAGCTGGAAAAACTCCGGCAGAAGTACAAAAGCGAACCGCAAAAGCTCCAGGAAGCACAGATGCAGCTGTATCAGGAGGAAAATATCAATCCCGGCGCATCCTGCCTGCCTATGTTTTTGCAGTTCTTTATCCTGTTCGGCATTCTGGATGTTGTTTATAAGCCGCTGTCCTATATCTTAAAGGTAAAAGACAGCGTGATCTCCAGCGCATTTGAAATTGTGCAGAAGATTGATCCGGATCTGGCGAAACAGGGCACCAGCCTGCGGCGTGAGCTGACCGTACTGACAGCACACCACGATCACGCATCGGATTTCCTGGATACCTTCGGAGACAGCCTCTCCGCACAGGTTTCCGAGTTCTATGACAAGTTTAACCTGTTCGGCCTGAATCTGGGGAGCATCCCCACCTGGCATCCGGATTCCTGGACACCCACTGCAATCGGCCTGTTCATGATTCCGATTCTGTCCGGTGTCTTGCAGCTGATCCTGACGATCTATATGCAGGTCGTACAGAAGAAGCGGAATCCGGGCGTGAAGGGCATGGGCTGCATGAACGGTATGCTCTATATCATGCCGATTTTCTCCGTCTGGTTTGCCTTCCAGGTACCGGCCGGCGTTGGTTTCTACTGGGTTTGCTCTTCCTTCTTCTCCCTGCTCCAGACCATTGGTCTGAACCTCTATTTCACCCCGAAGCGGACAGAAGAACTCTGCGAAAAGCAGAATAAGAAGATGCAGAAGAAGTATGCCAACGGCAAAAAGAGCTTCATGCAGAAGATGATGGGCGCACAGGAACTGTCTGAAGGCCAGCAGAAGCGGGCACGCTATGAAGAAGACACCAAGGATATGTCCCGGAACGAACTCTCCAAGTACAATCAACAGGTACTGAAGGATGCCAGAAAGCATATGGCAGAAAAATACGGGGAATCCTATGACGAAAGCGAAACCGACAGCAAGGAAGAGAAAAAGTAAGCATCTGCATCTGAAATGCAGATTGGAACGCGCAGACAGAAAAGAAGATCTGTTTTCACAGGAAATGTGCGGCGATTGACTGCATACTGCGTACAGAGAAAAATAAGTGCGGAAATAGAAGCTCCGCAGAAATGGAAAGGGATGAGCACGGTTATGAAAGAGATTTTTACAGCCAAAACGATTGAAGAAGCAAAGCAGATGGCCTCTGCAAAATTTGGCGTATCCGTGGATTATATAGTGTTCCGTATCCTGGAAGAACCGAAAAAGTCATTGTTTGGGAAAGTAAAACGGGAGGCACAGGTAGAGGCTTCCTATGAGCCGGTAGAAGAAGTCGCTCCGGCTCCGGCAGCAGTGCCGGAAGAGACCCCGGCGGCACCGGCTCCTGCAAAGGCAGAAACCGCGCCGGCAGCAGCAAAGCCTGCGGAAACAGAAAAGCACGTTTCCACACGGGGCATTGAATCAGAAGCAGTCGAAAAGATTCTGACAGATGCGGATATGTCCGAAAATCTGAGACATGCCAAGGCATATGTACAGAACATTTATCGGGAAATGGGCATTGAGACCGAAATTACCGTCATGCAGACCGCAAACGGCGTCCGCATGGAAATCTCCAGCCAGAACAAGAGCGGCACCATCATCGGCCGCCGGGGCGAAACGCTGGATTCCATTCAGTACCTGGCCTCGATTCTGGTCAATAAGGACAGCGAAACCTACTGCCGCCTGCTCCTGGACAGCAACGGCTATCGGGAAAAGCGCCGCAAGACACTGGAACAGCTGGCAGAAAAGATTGCACGGAGCGTACTGCGCACCGGACGTTCTACCACACTGGAACCGATGAACCCCTATGAGCGCCGGATCATTCACAGCCGGATTGCGGAGATTGACGGCGTTACCTCCCGGAGCGTGGGAGAAGACCCGTACCGGAAGGTTGTGGTTTCTTCTGTCAACGGCCGCCGGCAGGGCGGAAACCGGGGCGGCCGGAACGGCCAGAACCACGGCGGAAAGCGCCCGTATCGGGAGCGCGGCCCGGAGGACTTCAAGCGTAAGAATCTGGACTCCATGAAGACCAGCTTTGAACGGGATTATAAGAAGCCGAAGCCGGAGGACGAGCTGAACGCCGGCCTGTACGGAAAGATCGAGTTTTAACGTGATGTTTCACGTGAAACAATCCACAAAATGAAAAAACGGGCTGCACGGAATTCGGCAGCCCGTTTTTTGGAAGAAAAGGAGAAATTGCATGAAAACCATTGCAGCCATTGCAACGCCCCATGCCGCCGGCGGAATTGCGGTTGTCCGGGTATCCGGCCCGAAGGCGCTGTCCATTGCGGGAGCATGCTTTCGCAGCGTATCCGGAAAGCAGCCGGCAGAAATGGAGGGCTATACCTGTACCTACGGCACCTTCTGCACCCCGGACGGCAAAGAACTGGATGACGGCATCCTTACCGTCTTTCGCGCCCCCCACAGCTACACCGGAGAGGACGTAGCAGAGCTTTCCTGCCATGGGGGGCTGTATGTCACCGGACAGCTGCTGGAGGCGCTCCTGGCCGCCGGAGCCGCCCCTGCGGAGCCGGGAGAGTTCACTAAGCGTGCTTTTCTCTCCGGCAAAATGACACTGACACAGGCCGAGGCCGTGATGGATGTCATCGGTGCCGCCGGCCAGCGGGAGCTTTCCTTTGCCCGCGCCCAGCAAAACGGTGCCCTGTTCCGCCGTGTGCAGCAGATTTCCCAGGGGCTTGTCCGCAGTCTGGGGGATCTGGCTGCCTGGGCCGACTACCCGGAGGATGAAATCCCTGCCGTTACGCCGGAGAGCCTGGAGGCCTCTCTGCGGCCGGTTGTGACACAGCTGGAAGAAACCCTCGCCACCTACACCTACGGCCGGATTCTCCGCTCCGGGGTGTCTGCAGTGATTGTGGGAAAGCCCAATGTGGGAAAATCCACCCTCTTCAATCTGCTCTCCGGCTGTAACCGGAGCATTGTCACAGAGATTGCCGGCACCACCCGTGACGTGGTGGAAGAAGAAATCCGCCTGGGGAATGTGACCCTGCGCCTGTGGGACACCGCCGGACTCCGGGAAACCCAGGATGTCATTGAACAGATGGGCGTGCAGATCGCAGAGGAACGGCTCCGCCAGGCAGATCTGATTCTGGCGGTGTTTGATACTGCGCGGCCGCTGGATGCAGACGACCGCCGCATGATGGAACAGCTTCCGGCGCAGCAGCCGGTGATTGCCATTGCCAATAAGTCCGACCAGACCGCCCGGCTGGATCTGGAACAGCTGCAAAAGCGGTTTTCCTATGTGATTCCCATGACGGCAAAGGACGGAGACGGCCTGGAAGCCCTCCGCCAGGCGGTGGAACAGCTGTTCTACACGGAGCAGGTCACCCCGGAACTGGGAATTGTCTCCAACGCCCGGCAAAAGCAATGCCTGGAGCAGGCAAAGGAGCAGATTCAGCTGGCGCTGGATGCGCTGGCACAGGGGGAACTACTGGATGCCGTTACTGTGCTCCTGGAAGAGGCCGCCGATTCCCTGCTCTCCCTCACCGGAGAACGGGTGTCTGAGGCCGTGGTGGATGATGTGTTCTCCCGGTTCTGCGTGGGAAAATAATTGCCTTGACAAATTCGGTACAAATAGAGTATAATAAAAACGCACCTAGAATGAGGTGCGTTTTTTACTGAATTGATGGAAAAGCCTCCGCTTTGGGGGCTTTTTTAAGAGCCTGTTTCGGCATATGGCTGCATGAAAATGCACATATTGGCCGAAACAGCGGTTATTGCAAAAAAGGATGGTTCTATCATGTATCATATGGGAGAATATGAAGTCGCGGTTGTCGGCGCCGGACACGCTGGTGTAGAAGCAGCACTTGCCTCTGCACGGCTGGGCTGCCGTACTGTATTGTTTACCATTTCCCTGGATCAGATTGCCAATATGCCCTGTAATCCGTCTATTGGCGGCACGGCAAAGGGACATCTGGTACGGGAAATTGACGCTCTGGGCGGTGAAATGGGAAAAGGGGCAGATGCCTGCTTTTTGCAGAGCCGGATGCTGAACCGGGGCAAAGGACCGGCGGTGCACAGCCTTCGGGTGCAGGCCGACCGGGTGCAGTATCACAATTATATGAAGCACGTCTGTGAGAATACCCCCAACCTGGAGATCAAGCAGGCAGAGGTCGCCGAAATTCAGACGGAAAACGGCCGTGTCACCGGGGTTGTCACAGCACTGGGGGCACAGTATACCGTCTCCGCCGTGGTAATTGCCACGGGAACCTACTTAAACGGCCGGATTCACGTGGGACAGGTTTCCTATGAAAGCGGCCCGGATGCCGCCCTGCCCAGCCGCCCTCTGGGGAAAAATCTCAGCGATCTGGGGCTGCGGATGCGCCGCTTTAAAACCGGAACCCCCTGCCGGGTGCATCGGCGGAGCATTGACTTTGACGCTATGGAGCGCCAGGACGGAGACGATTCCATCACGCCGTTTTCCTTTGCCACCAATCCCAGCGGCCTGAAAAATCAGGTTTCCTGCTATATCACCTATACCAATGCGGAAACACACCGGATTATCAAGGAAAATCTCCACCGTTCGCCCCTGTTTTCCGGCCAGATTGAGGGAATCGGCCCGCGCTACTGTCCCTCTATTGAAACGAAAATTGTACGGTTTGCGGACAAGCCCCGGCATCAGCTTTTTGTAGAGCCAATGGGACTCCAGACCGAGGAATATTACTTGCAGGGCATGTCCTCCTCTCTGCCGGAGGATGTCCAGCTGGCCTTTCTCCGCACCATTCGCGGCCTGGAGCATGTAGAAATCATGCGCCCGGCCTATGCCATCGAGTATGACTGTGTAGATCCCACAGAGCTGCGCGCCACCCTGGAATCCAAAAAGATTCACGGTCTGTACGGTGCCGGCCAGTTTAACGGCAGCTCCGGCTATGAGGAGGCCGCCGCACAGGGGCTGGTGGCCGGCATTAACGCCGCCCTTGCCGTGCAGAAAAAGGAACCGTTCCTGCTGGATCGCGCCTCTTCTTATATCGGCACACTGGTAGATGATCTGGTGACAAAGGGCTGTGAGGATCCGTACCGGATGATGACCTCCCGGAGCGAATACCGGCTGATTCTCCGCCAGGATAACGCTGACCAGCGCCTGATGCCTCTGGGATATCAGCTGGGACTGATTTCAGAGGAGCGCTACGCCGCCATGACGGAAAAATACAATCAGGTTGCACAGGAAAAACGGCGTGTCGAAAAGACCAATCTGGCGCCTTCTCCGGCGCTGAATGCCTTCCTGGAAGCCCACGACACCGCGCCGCTGTCCACCGGATGCAAGGTTGCCGACCTGATTCGCCGGCCGCAGCTCAACTATGCGCTGACTGCTCCCTTTGACGAACAGCGTCCCCAGCTGCCGGATGTAGTAGGGGAGCAGGTGGAAATTCAGATTAAGTATGACGGCTATATTTCCAAGCAGCTGGCACAGATTGAACGCATGCGCAAGCTGGAAAACCGGAAGCTGCCGGAGGATCTGGACTACACCACCGTGCGCGGCCTGCGTCTGGAAGCCGCCGAAAAGCTGAACGCCCACCGTCCTCAGAATCTGGGACAGGCCAGCCGGATTTCCGGAGTTTCCCCGGCAGATATTTCCGTGCTCATGGTGTGGGATACCGCACAGGAACAACAGGAAGGAGCCGCTCTATGACGTTTTCGGAAGCCAAAGCTCTGTTTGAAAGCCAGCAGCTGCCGCTGTGTGAGACCCATTACCGCCAGTTTCAGATCTACCTGGAAACCCTGGTAGAAACCAATCGGTATATGAATCTCACTGCAATCACCGACCCGGCAGAGGTCTGGGCGAAGCATTTTCTGGACAGCGCAATGCTGCTGCGCCAGATTTCCGTCCCCTTAGGCGGTTCTGTGCTGGATGTGGGCACGGGTGCCGGCTTTCCCGGTATGGTCATTGCCATTCTCCGGCCGGATCTCCGCGTCACCCTTTTGGACAGCCTCCAAAAGCGTGTGACCTTCCTGGAAGAAACTGCCGCCGCCCTGGGCGTGTCCCAGCAGGTGACATGCATCCACAGCCGGGCAGAGGATGCGGCAAAGTTGCCCCGTTACCGGGAGCAGTTCGACCTGGTGACGGCGCGCGCCGTGGCAGAACTGCCGGTTCTCACGGAATACTGCCTGCCGTTTGCTGCTGTGGGCGGTGTGTTTGCCGCTATGAAAGGCCCCTCTGAACATGCGGGCCATGCGGAAGCCGCCGCGGAAATTCTGGGCGGTGATCAGCCGGAGGAGATCTCCTACTGCCTGGATGCTGTAGGGGAGCGCCGCATTATTCGCATCCGGAAGCGCGCCGCCACACCGGAAAAATACCCCCGGCGCAGCGACAAGATCAAAAAGAATCCACTGCAATAACAAAGATGCAAAGAGAACGTTTTCCACAAAATCGTCCTGTGGAAAACGTTTTTTGCTGCACAAAATTCTTCACAACAGCATTTCCACAGTTTTCAACAAAGGAGAAAACCGCACAAAAAAATCCACGGAAACCATCGCAGTTTCCGTGGATTTTTCTTTTTTAGTTTTCCACAACGGAAAATTTCACTGTGGAAAACTTAGTTTAGAACCAGTTTATTCCGGACGAATGCAGTCGGTGAACATATACCGCTGGAGCGGTTCCGGAATCCGAACAGAGCCGTCTTCGTTCAGGTTGTTTTCCAGGAACGCAATCAGCATACGAGGCGGCGCAACTACAGTATTGTTCAGCGTGTGTGCAAAATACTTGTTGCCGTCCTTGCCCTTGATGCGGATGCCCAGCCGTCTTGCCTGTGCATCGCCCAGGTTGGAGCAGCTGCCCACTTCGAAGTACTTCTTCTGACGGGGAGACCATGCTTCTACGTCCAGGCTCTTGACCTTCAGATCTGCCAGGTCGCCGGAGCAGCATTCCAGTGTCCGTACCGGAATATCCAGGCTCCGGAAGAACTCTACGGTATAGCCGTACATCTTGTGGAACCAGTCCATGCTCTCTTCCGGCTTGCAGACCACGATCATTTCCTGCTTTTCAAACTGGTGAATCCGGTATACGCCGCGCTCTTCAATGCCGTGCGCGCCGACTTCCTTCCGGAAGCACGGAGAATAGCTGGTCAGTGTCTGAGGCAGCTTTTCTTCCGGCAGAATGGTGTCGATAAATTTACCAATCATAGAGTGCTCACTGGTACCGATCAGGTACAGATCCTCGCCCTCAATCTTGTACATCATGCCTTCCATTTCAGCAAAGGACATTACGCCGGTTACCACATTGCTGCGGATCATAAACGGCGGAATGTAGTAGGTAAAGCCCTTGTTGATCATAAAGTCACGGGCATATGCCAGAATGGAGGAGTGCAGCCGTGCAATATCGCCGCACAGATAGTAGAAGCCGTTGCCGCTGGTGTCTCTGGCTGCATCAATGTCGATGCCGTGGAGCTTTTCCATAATATCCACGTGATACGGCACCTCAAAATCCGGAACAACCGGCTCGCCGAAGCGCTCTACTTCCACATTTTCAGAGTCATCCTTGCCGATGGGCACAGAATCGTCAATAAAGTTCGGGATTACCAGCATAATCTTCCGGATTTTCTCAGAAAGCTCGGTTTCCTGCTTTTCCAGTGCGTCCAGCTGATCGCCGATTGCGCCGACCTCTGCCTTTACAGCTTCAGCCTCATCCTTTTTGCCCTGTCCCATAAGCGCGCCGATCTTCTTGCTGATGGACTTTCGCTGGCTGCGAAGCTCGTCACCCTTAACCTTGGCTTCCCGGAACTGCTTGTCCAGTTCTACTACTTCGTCTACCAGAGGCAGCTTTTCGTCCTGGAATTTCTTCCGGATATTTTCCTTGACTTTTTCCGGATCATTCCGGATCCATTTCATATCAATCATGATTTTTTTCCTTCCTTTTCTATGCTGTGCGGGAAAATCCCGCAGAATTCACTTTATTTTGTTTCACGTGAAACAAGCCTGGGGGAACTTTTACTCTCTGGTCAGACGCTGCGCCAGTGCTGCCAGATCGTCCTTATCGTAAAATTCCAGATTCAGGGTGCCCTTGTTCTTGCCCCGCGTCACCGAAACGCGCCGTCCCAGCCGGCTTTCCAGACTGATTTCGATTTCGGTGTAGAAGCTGTCCTCCCGGTGCCGCAGAGCCGGTTCTGCCTGCTTTGCCTCGCCGGAAGCAATTTTTTCCACTGCCCGAACTGTCAGCTTGCCGTCTGCTGCCTTTGCCGCAGTTTCCGCGAGCAGCTTTTCATCAGAAATCCCCAGCAGCGCCCGTGCGTGTCCGGCACTCAGGCTGCCGTCCTGCACCAGAGCTTTCACCTGTTCCGGAAGCTTCAGCAGCCGCAGGGAATTGGCAATGGCACTCCGGGATTTCCCCACATGCTTCGCCACCTCCTCCTGGGTCATGCCGCATTTTTCCATGAGCTGGGCATATCCCCCGGCCTCTTCCATGGGGTTTAAGTTCTCCCGCTGGAGGTTCTCGATCAGGGCAATGGCCATGGTCTCTTCGTCAGACAGATCCCGGATCACCACCGGAACCTCGTCCAGTCCCAGCATCCGCGCGGCGCGCCAGCGGCGTTCCCCGGCCACAATCTGATAATTCAGTCCCAGCGGACGCACCAGAATGGGCTGAATCATGCCGTACTGCTGAATGGAGTCCGCCAGTGTCTGAATGGCTTCTTCGCTGAACTGCTTTCGGGGCTGATCCCGGTTGGGTTCCAGCTCAGAGAGCCGCAGTGTTTTTTTTACCTGCACATCGGCGGTGTTTTCGTCATAGAGAAAGTCCAGGCCGCTGCCCAGTCCGCCTATTGTCATGAGTCCTCACGCTCCCTTTTCCGTCCGAATACCATCATGCGCCGCTTTTTCTCCGGCGGCTTTTCGCCCAGCAGCTCCAGTCCCAGCATCATATAGGCCTCTGCGCCCTTGGACAGCCGGTCATAGTACATTACCGGACGGCCGTGACTAGGCGCTTCTGACAGCCGGACATTCCGCGGAATTTTGGTCTGAAAGACCTTTCCCGGAAAATATTTTTCCACTTCTTCCTCTACCTGCCGGGAGACGTTCAGCCGCGCGTCAAACATCACAAAGAGAATGCCGCAGATATCCAGTGTCGGGTTGTAGTTGCTCCGTACCACTTTAATGGTATTGGTCAGCTGAGACAGACCTTCCAGGGCGTAAAACTCCGCCAGCATGGGGATAATCAGCTGATCTGCGGCAACCAGACCGTTCATGGTTAGGAGCCCCAGTGCCGGGGGACAGTCGATCAGGATGTAGTCATAGTCCATTTTACAGGTCAGAATCTGCATTTTCAGCCGGTTCATCCGGTTTTCCATGGCGGACAGTTCCAGCTCTGCGCCGGCCAGGGTGTTCCGCGCCGGAAGGATGCTGACATTTTCAAAATCCGTGCGGATAATTCCTTCCTGAATGCTGTTTTTTCCGCTGAGCACCTCATAGGATGACACCGCCAGATGTTTTTTCTTGATGCCCAGACCAGTCGTTGTGTTGCCCTGGGGGTCGATATCCACACAGAGCACCCGTTTGCCGCGGGAACCGAGGTAAGCACCCAGATTCACTACAGTTGTGGATTTTCCCACGCCGCCCTTCTGGTTGGCAACTGCATACACCATACTCACGCTGTATCTTCCTTTCCGTTTTTTCATCGGACGTACCTGTGCCGCTGCACAGTTCCCGATTTCCTCACAGATTCCCAGAACCTGTGGCATGTACCATTTTATTATATCATGATTCTTGCCGGATGTAAAGGCTTCCTGCAAATTTTTTGGGTAATCCGCGCACCATGGTGTTTCACGTGAAACATTTTCCAGCCAGACACTGACATCCCTGGATACAACACCGGATTTCCGGAATCCAGGCAGAAAAAAGCCGGCAGTACTTCACCTCTGAAATACTGCCGGCTTGGCTGATATACTCAGCGCCGCTCGCCAATGGGAATCCGCACCCGGTACTCGATATAGTCCTCCCGCTGAATTTTCTGGGAATCCGCCGCAATTCCGGCGGCCTGCATGGTTTCCACTGCCTTGGCAATGGTGTTGACGAAAATCCGCACATTCTGGAACACCTTGCTTCGCTTTTTATAGCTTTCCCTGGTCTTTCGCTGCCCGATCATCTCCTCCACGGCGGCCTCGGTTTTCTCCACATTCAGGTTGTATTTTACCGTCTTTTCCAAAACCGCCAGCCGCTCCGAAGGCGCCGCCAGCCGCAGCAGCGCCCGTGCATGCCGCTCCGTCAGATTGTACTTCATAATGATTTCCCGTTCCTCCGGCGTAAGCCGCAGGAGCCGCAGCTTGTTGGCAATGGTGCTCTGCGCCTTTCCCAGCTTTGCGGCAGCGTCCTCCTGAGTCATACCATAATATGTAATCAGCTTTTCAATGGCACTGGCCTCGTCAAAAAAGGACAAATCCTGCCGCTGAATATTTTCCACCAGTGCCATAATCGCGGAATTTCGGGAGCTGATCTCCAATACAATACAAGGTACGGCCGTAAGCCCTGCCAGCTTTGCCGCCCGGAGCCGCCGCTCTCCGGCCACCAGTTCATAGCTGCCGTTGCTGCCCCTGCGCACGGTTAAAGGCTGTAGAATGCCATTTTGCGCAATGCTCTCTGCCAGAGACTGCATGTCCGCCAGATCAAATTCCGTCCGGGGCTGATGGGGATTGGGGGTGATTTCCCCCACCTCCACCTCCACAATGCGGTTGATGGGCTTTTCCCGTGTAAATGTTAAAAATCCTGCCATATCTGTTTCCTTTCACGCGCCTGGACAGATGAAGTGCGTACGGCTAACTCTTCCGGCACGCTGCCTGTCCATGAGAACACTTCCTGTAACTCTATTGTAGCAGATTCCGGAAATGTCCGCCAGCCAAAAATTCCTTGGTTTTTTCTGAAAATCCCGGATATTCCGGGAATAATCCGGCCGGAAGGAAATAATTTCCCCGGAAATGACAGGATTTATGGTCGCATTCCGTCAGATTCTGCGATATTTTTTTCCGGCGAAAAATCCGTTCCGTCCGACAAAAATCCCCCTATCTGAAAATGCTGTGAAAATCGTGAAAAAACGGAAAAAGGACTTGCAAGAACCCGGAAAATATAGTATAATGTAGAATAGTATATTTGTTTGTATGGCACAGAAATTCTGAGAAAATGCCTAAGAACTTGTACAATACTCTCTGAGAAACTCCGGCCAAAAGGCCGGACACCATTATGAAAGTGAGGAAAATCCTATGTCATTTTTCGATAAACTGGGAAAAACCGTAACCGACACCGCCAATTCCGTGGTAGAAAAGACCAAAAGTTCTACCGATACCATCCGCCTGAATAACCGGATCAGCGAGGAAGAGCGGAACATCAACGCCGCATTTCTTTCCATCGGCAAGAAATATGTAGAACTGCACCCCAATGATGCCGAAGCTGCCTACAGCGAATATCTGGATACCATTGTTCAGTCTCAGCAGAAGATCGCAGAGTACCAGGAACAGATCCGGAAGAACAAGCACCTGCTGCTGTGCAAGAACTGCGGCGCCGAGATTCCGGAAGCCGTGCTGTTCTGCACCAAGTGTGGCACCGAAAACCCGGTAGGAAAGCAGATGGCAGAAGAGCGTGCTGCAAGGGAAGCCGCAGAACGCGCTGCAATGCAGCAGGCCGCCGCAGCCCAGCAGTCCGCTGCTGCCGCTGCCGGTGAAGTCTGCCCCAACTGCGGCAAGCCCAAGATACCGGGCGCAATGTTCTGCACCAGCTGCGGCATGCGCTATGTCACTCCACAGGCTGCCGCACCGGCTGCAGCACCGACTCCGGTGCCTGTACCGGTTCCGGCAGCAGCTCCGGCTCCGGAAACCGCTTCCGCCCCGACAGAAGCCCCTGCCGCTGCTCCGGAAAAAACCTGCCCGGCCTGCGGCCACGCTGTTCCGGAGGGCAACAAGTTCTGCATCAACTGCGGCGCTGCCCTGGAAGCAGCTCCGGCTCCCGCAGCCGAAGCCCCGGCAGAACAGGTTTGCCCCAATTGCGGCAAGTCCATTCCGGCCGGCAATAAATTCTGCACCAGCTGCGGCACAAAGCTCTGAGAACCCGGTTTCGTTGCGAAATTGAAACGCATTCTATTGAAACATTTATAAGGAGAAAAATATACATGATTTGTAAAAACTGCGGATTTGACATTACCGGCGGAGAATCCTTCTGCCCGAACTGCGGTGCTGCCACAGCAGGCGCACCCTCCCAGCCCACAGGCAACCCGATCCCAAGCCCCATCCCGTCCCCGATTCCCACGCCGGCTTCCGCGGATCCCGGTGCTGGGGCGACCACTGCTCTGCCGCCCCAGGATGCTCCCGGCTTTGGCGGCCCGGTTCCGCCGGTAACGCCGATGGAGCCGCCGAAGAAAAAGAAGAAAAAGACGCTGCTGATCGTACTGCTGATTCTGATTCCGGTGCTCCTGATCATTGCGGCAATCGTCACCATTTTCCTCATTGGCAAGAATCTCTATGACCACACGGAAAAGGGACTCAATGCCTACTGGACGGCTTACGTGGAAGAAGACGGCCAGGCAATGGCAGACCAGGTGCCGGACAGCTATTGGGATTATATTGCAGATACCTATGATTTCACGGAAGAAGAATGCGTTGCCGGCATGAACTACTACCTGAACCAGTATGCCGATGGTCTGGGCGGCGATCTGAGCTATACCATGAAGACCAACGGTTTCCAGTACAACACTGGCAGCTCTGTTAAGGGCGAGGGCGCAAAGGATGTCCAGAGCCGCATGAAGAACTGGGGCATTTCTTATTCCGCTGCAATGGGCAGCAATGTGGATACTGAAATCAAGGGTGCAGAGGATACCGATGATTTCTCCGATACCAATATGTGGATGGTAAAGGTAGACGGCAAGTGGTGCAGCGTCAACAGTATGGTAGATTTTGAGACCATCTGTGAAGAAGGCTACGCCCAGAATGCAAAGTATGAAGAAGCCTTCGGCAATCAGGTAGAATCCTTCTGGAATGCATTCTATCAGCAGGATATGGATACCATTTTTTCGCTGATGCCGGATGAACTCTGGCCGATGCTGGAACAGGAATTCGACTGCGATCAGAAAACCGCAGAGAATTATACCAAGCAGTATATTGAAGAAATGCTGCGCCAGAGCACCGAGGAAAATCTGGACGATATTCAGATTTCCATGCAGATTACAGAGGTAACAGATGCAGAGGAAGACGAAATCAGCAATGCCAATGAATTCCTCAGCGACTACGATATGACCGTAACCGACCTGAAGAACGTTTCTCTGGATTATACGGCAAACTACGGCGGCAACGAAGAAACAGACACCATGAGCTGTACCGTCATTGAGCTCAATGACAACTGGTATGTTTATGATGCAATGTATGTTGTCATGGAAGCCTGCTATGAATACGGCATGTCTTATTAAAAAGCGCCTGTTTTGCGTCTGAGGGAGTGATGGGGATGAATTGTACTCGATGCGGCCGCCTGCTGCCGGATGGTGTCCGGTTTTGTCCGGACTGCGGCAGCGCCGTACCGCAGATGGCGGCAAATCCGGGGCAGCTGTACGGCGCACCGGTTCTGGCTGCGCCCAAAAAGAAGAAAAAGGTCTGGCCCTGGGTGCTGGGCATCCTTCTGATTGTGATGGTGGCTCTTATCACAGGAATTGTTCTGCTGTTCCGGATGATATTCCAGTCCGTAAACAGCCAGGGGGAACTGATGCAGGCCGCGTCTCAGAATGCACAGGCGCTTTCCAGCCAAAACGGTACCGCCCTGGCCGGCATGATGCCGGAAGGCTATTGGGATTACCTGGACGAAACCTACGGTGTTTCACGTGAAACATCCAAGAATCAGTTAAACAGCTATCTGGGCAGCAGCAGTCTGTACCTGGAAACAGAGCAGACACCTGCCAAGGTGGGCTTTTCCTGGGTGGCCTCCTACGATTCCAGGGCACAGCTTCAGTCCGATTCCTGTACCAAACAGGAGCAGCGGCAGTGCGAAAAGGCACTTTCCCGTTTTGGCCTGGAAGCCCAGGAGTATCGGGTGATCACATTCCAGGATGACCGGGTGCTTTCCATGGCGAAAATTGACGGCCGCTGGTATTCCGTGGATGTGATGCTGCTGGAAGAGGAGCTGTGCCGGATGCAGGCCTCCTTCCTGGATGAGATCAAAAGCTATATTACCGCCCTGGAAGAAAGTGATATCGATACGCTTCATGCAATGGCACCGGAGGACTTCTGGCCCTTGCTGGAGGATTACACAAGCGATACAGAATCCGAGGCCGATACTGCGCTGGAATCTCTTCTGGAAGGCTATAATGTGGTAGGAAATGTGCAGGATGTCTCTCTGGACTGGGAGGATCCGGTCTGGTACACCCAGGAAGAACTGACGGTGGATACCTATGCGCTCTTTGACCTGCCGGCAGAGGGGTATGTGGACATCAGCTGTAATTATACCATTACCGGAGACAAGGACACCTATGACGGAGAATATACCTATTCTTTTGTCCTGGTGGAAGGCACCTGGTACCTCTATGATGCAATGCTGGATTATGCCGAAGCCTGCGGCTATTTCGATGATGCCAGCGATTATGAGGATTACGGTGACTTTGATTACGGGGATTACGATTTCTTTGATGATTACGGAGAGGGCTACGGCGATTATCCGGACGATTTCGGCAGCGAAGACGGCCAGACCATTTAAAAATCAGCAGAAGCAGGAAAGGAAAAGAAAAAACCATGAAATGTGAACACTGTGGATATGAAGCACCGGAACGGGCGGTAATCTGCCCGGAATGCGGTGAAATTCTGCCCCGGGAGAAAAAGGAAGCCGATGCAGAAAAGGCAGAGGCAAAAGCAGCGGTATCGGACAGCTTTTCCATGCCGTTTCTCTCCTCTTCCGGCAGCCAGGCCATGGAACAGGAGAGTGAAGAGGATCCCAGAGAACAGGCGGCGCAAAAGCAAATCCAAAAGAACCGTCTGCGCCGGCGGATCATCGGAATTTCTGCCGCGGCGCTGCTGGTTCTGCTGATTGTCCTGTACGTGGTCTTTCTGGGCGGCTATAAGCTGGCGGCCTATCGGTATATCAAAGGCGTGGACTATTCCAGCGGCAGTATGTACGTGGCACTGGTTCCGGACAGCTATATGGATTACCTGGAAACCACCTATGAAACCGACCGCCGGGAAGTCAAGAGCAAGATCAAGGATTACTTCAAATCCTGGAACAAGAATTACGGTAATACCGGCCGCATGACCTACCGGATTACCTCGCACGAAGCGGTGAATGACTGCGGCGCTCTGGAAGATTCCCTGAAAACCGCCTATAATATCACCGTGGATATCAAAAAAGCAGTTGTCGTGCAGTTCGATGTCAATGACGGCGGCGACAAGCAGAAGGAAAAGGCAACCTTCGTGCAGATCGGTGCCGGGTGGTACTGCATGGAAGCCATGGAACAGATCAGCTATATCTGCGAGTATGACGGCTATAACCAATGGTAAACAGGAGCGGTATAAAATGGAAAAACGTGTGACAAAAAATCAAAAGCATGCACAGGAACAGGCGCTGAAAAAACAGCGGAACCGACTGGTTGCAGGCATTATTCTGATTGCAGCAGCGCTGGTTATTGCAGCCGGCGGCGTACTGTTGTTTTTACAGGAGCAGAAAAAAACGGATGCCGTCCCGGACACTTCGGACTATGAGCAGGTGCTCCAGAGCTACTATGATGCCTTAGTTTCTGCGGATGGAAAAACCATGGCACAGATCACGGCACCGCCGGAATACTGGCCGTACTACCTGGAAACCTATGATAAAACAGAAGCAGATGTAGAAGCCTCCTTCCAGGAATCCTGCCAGGAAAAAATGTCCGACTGGCAGTCTGTTTACGGCAGTGACGTAACAATTTCCTACCGGATTGTCGGCCTTTCCCAGCCGGATGAAAACGGTCTGGAAGAGTGGAATCAGAACATGGAATCTCTCCTCGGCAATACAGGTGCCAATATCTCGGAAGCGGTAACGCTGGAAGTAGAGCAGACACTTTCCGGCAGCACCAAAAAGGGCACGGAAACCGTCTATCCCACCCTGGCCAAAATGGGCGACAGCTGGTATATCATGGAGACCGATAACGAAAAACTCCAGAACCCCGCTGGTCAGTCCGACAGCAGCTCCCAGTCTTAACGCGTGATCAAATCCGATGCGCCAGATGGATTCTTACAAATGAAATACCCCCCGACAGCGCCGGTTTTCCCATAGGAACCGGCGCTGTTTTTTCTGGCAAAGTGCACAAATTCTGCAATCCCTCTTGAAATCATAGAAAACCTATGGTATACTTAGGTTATAGAAAACCCCAAGAAATCCCCCCGATAAAACAGAAGCACATTCCCCAAAAAAGCCTCCCCTCTAGGGGTGACTCCCCACGGGGTGGGGAGATGTCCCGAAGGGACAGAGGGAACCGCTCAGTACGAGGGGAACTACCGAAGGTGGTGGAGGGGTTCCCAACCAAAACCACCCCCACGCACCAACCCTGCGCAGGAACCGAATTTTTACCCAGAGAGGACGGGATCATACATGAAAATTTCAACAAGAGGACGCTATGCACTGCGGCTGATGCTGGATCTGGCACAGAACAGCAAGGAAGGCGGTGCAATTTCTCTGCACGATGTTGCAAAGCGGCAGGGTGTGTCCAAAAAGTACCTGGAGCAAATCGTACCGCTGCTCAGTAAAGCCGGCATGCTCCGTTCCAACCGTGGCTATCAGGGCGGATATCGCCTGACCAAAACGCCGGCGGAATATACCGTAGGCGATGTTCTGCGCGTCACCGAAGGCGATCTTGCCTGTGTCTCCTGCGTGCTTCCCGGCAATGACGACTGTCCCAGAGAAGCGGAGTGCATCACCAAACCGGTCTGGGAAGGTCTTTATCAGACAGTCACCACGTACCTGGACAGCATCACCCTCCAGGATATCCTGGATCAACACGCCGCCCGCATGGGTGACCAGGCATTGCATTACTCCATCTGACATATGGCAAATGAAAGCCTTTCAGGGGTGACATTTTCAAACAACGCTCAGTTCCAAAAAAGCCTCCCCTGAAAAGGAAGGGGGGGACCGTCGCCAGGCGGTGGAGGGGTTTCAACTGAAACCTTTTCCAAAAAGTGTCAGACTTACACAATAACCCCTCAGTCACCTGCGGTGACAGCTCAGCACAAGGCATGCCCTTCGGGTGCCCTTTCAGGGGTGACATTTTCAAACAACGCTCAGTTCCAAAAAAGCCTCCCCTCTAGGGGAGGGGGACCACCGAAGGTGGTGGAGGGGTTCCAACTGAAGCCTTTTCCAAAAAGTGTCAGACTTACACAATAACCCCTCAGTCAAGCCTGCGGCTTGCCAGCTCCCCTAGAGGGGAGCCATTTTTAAACAGTTTACAATCTCACAAAAGCCTCCCCTGAAAGGGGTGACTCCCCACGGGGTGGGGAGATGTCCCGAAGGGACAAAGGGGACCGCTCAGTACGAGGGGGACCGCCGTCAGGCGGTGGAAGGGCTCCAACTAAACCCTTTTTCCAAAAGTTCTAGCTTCTCACTCTCCCTTTTTCGCCAAGGAACCCATTTTCAAATTCCAAAAACCTTTCACTCAAAAGCCTCCCCTGAAAGGGAAGTGGAATCGCCGCCAGGCGGTGGAAGGGCTCCAACTAAACCCTTTTTCCAAAAGTTTCAGCTTATTTCAATTTTCATTTGCTACAATAGCGTAAAATCGGATATACCATACGTCGGCGCAAACCTGCCAGATAAAGGGCATAACATTCCGGCAAAATCCACATATATTTCGATTTCAAAAAGGGGGTTCTATCTGGATGAATATTTTAGTAGTAGAGGATGAAGTCCAGCTGGCGGATACGCTGGCCGAGATTCTCAAACGGAATAAATATAACGTAGATGCAGTTTTTGACGGTGATGACGGCTTGGAGTATGCCCGTACCGGTATCTATGATTGTATTCTGCTGGATATCATGCTGCCGGTGCGCAGCGGAACCGAAATCGTCCGGATTCTCCGTGCTGAAAAAAATCCCACGCCGATCATGCTGCTGACCGCAAAATCCGAAGTGGAAGATAAAATCCACGGTCTGGACTGCGGCGCAGATGATTACCTCACAAAGCCATTTTCCACCGGTGAACTCCTGGCACGCATCCGGGCATTGACACGGCGAAAAGGCGAGGTGGAAGTGGATTCCCTCCACTTCGATACCCTGCAATTGAACCGCCAGACCTATTCCCTGGTGCAGGGGGAAAACAGCGTAAAACTTAGCCTGAAAGAATATCAGATCATGGAAATGCTGCTGTCAAATCCGGGACAAATTCTCCCCAAAGAGCGCTTTATCGAAAAAATCTGGGGCTATGAAAGCGATGTCGAATATAATAATATTGAGGTGTATATCTCCTTCCTGCGGAAAAAACTGACCGCCATCTCTTCTGCTGTGCAGATTCGCACTGCAAGAGGAATCGGTTATTTTCTGGAGAAAAAGGTATGATTCGGCGCGTCAGAAGGCAGTTTATCGCTATTACGATGGCAATGCTCACCACTGTGCTGATGGTGCCTCTGGTGGCATTGAATACGATCACTGCTGCCATGAGCTATAACCAGACCCGGAACCTGCTGGAACAAATCGCAATCAGTGAAACAGAAACCTGGCAAAATACCCCCGGCGGCCCGTTTGACCTGCCCCCGGATGATTTTTCTCAGGGCAGCGCAGCAACACCTGCACAAACCGCAGTGTCCAGTCTTTCCACTTCTGTGGAAACTACGGAGACTACAACGGATACCACTTCTGATACCGCTGCTTCGCAAAAAGCAAGTGCCGTCACCGGAACTGAAAAGGCTCAGTCCGCTGCCGCTCCTGCGGTAACAACTGCCCCCGTTCCCCGGCAAACGGCAGCAGCTGTCACTACCCGACATGTTTCACGTGAAACAAAAACTTGGAAACGC
>OLOH01000483.1_pt1 | contig 28770 bp, 24 predicted proteins | sample 1673221 | NCBI WGS metagenome assembly OLOH01 (sample SAMEA3136767, study PRJEB25190) | human gut metagenome
CGCATCTTTCGGCGAATCTGAAAAAGCTCATTGCTCGCTCGGTCGGCGATTTCATCTTCGCTGATAATCGCATCCGATATGGCCTGTTCAATCAATTTAAACGTTGAAAGCCGGGAAGCGTTGGCACTCAGCAACGGCGTATCCTGCCTATCTGTCACAATCGCATCCCGCGCCGCTCTGGATGCCCGAAGGCAGACGCCGATATCCAGCAACGCGCGCGGCGAAAGCGAGGAACCGATTTGAGCAAGATGCAGTGAAGCATGTACATCTGAAAACGGAATCATCGGCGTTCAAATAGGCCAGCAGGCTGTGCGCCTCATCCGTTTCCTGCTGCATCCGCAGAACGTCCTCTATGCGATTAGACGGGTTCAGCGCTTCGCAAAGCGCCTTTCCCATGTCGGAAACGCAATACTGTGCCAGCTGTGCGCGAATCTTAGTAAATTCAAGCACGCGCAAAGATCTTTCATTCATGGGATTCTCCTTTTATTGAACGCCGCGCAGAAGATGTCCTGCCGTCGCCGTCGCAGAAACCGCATGCAGCGCTATGCCGGTATCCAGCACGCTGCGATAAGAAGCCGTGATCTCTTTCTGTTTCTCAAGCGGTTCATCGGTAAATGCAAGGCGGAGACTGACAGAAAAGGCATGCAGCTTTTCAGAGTATTTCGCCATATCCGTTTCCACGCTGTTATACAGCCTCAAAACACAGCCGTGCTCCATTTGAAGCCTGCGCAGCGGGAAACGGTATCCTTTTCGATCCGTATAAATTTCCGGGCAGCCGCCGAGCCTTGCGCATTCGTTGCAGCGGCTGTCCTGCTGTTCGTCCCCTTTTTCCGTTCGGCGCGGGCAATGGTTCAGCAGCATCAACTGCGTCCGCCCATATGCCTCCATCACGTAATTGCCGCCGCTGGCAAACAGCTCCCGCAGCTCCTTTTGATTCAGCTCGCAGGAGACCGTCAGTCGGTTGACGTTCAGAGCGGCATAAAATGCCGCACAGGCATGGTTCATAACGTTCAGCCCCTGACCGCCCGAAACCGGAACAGGCCACGAGAGCGCCAACTGGCCGGGATTATTGGCCACCACGCCGCTCAGCTTTTCCGCGTTTTCACAAACCCACGCATGGATATGCTCCAGCTCGTCGCTGCGCATGACGGCCGGAAGAACGAGCGCCGGTTTAACGCCGTCCGCCTCCGCAAGCATGTGGCTCAGCGCAACCGCCTTATAGACTTGCGGCTGCCATTCAAAAATGTCCGCTCCACATTCAATCAGGCTTTTTGCCCTCGCAACGTCTTCGCCCTGCACGATCAGCAGCTTTTCCTGTGCCGGCATTTCACACGAGTCGGGAACAAACCGACGGTCGGTTTGCATCGGCTCCGTCCGGGCTTTTCGCATTTTTTCAAGCGCGTCCCGCCGCAAATTGTTGAGCATCGCAGCAGTCATAAATGCGCCTTCGCTTTCAAGCGTCAAATCTCGAAGTCGGTACGGCGTTCCGCCCAGTTTCCCGAGCTGCTTGGCGGCGGTTTCCTCATTCAGCGCGCGCTGCTGCGCAGGCATGACCGGCTGCTCACCGACGGATGAAACGCAGTGCCCGTCTCCATCCGAAACGGTCAAAACGGCAGCGCTGTTCGGCATGGCGTAAAGATGCATGTCCAGCGGAATCTGCACATTTTCACGGCCCATGATTTCCCGAATTTCCCTCATCTGCGCGGCGTCCGTCAGCCGGAAGATCTCGTCGCCCACGCGTGCCTGACCGGTCGCGATGCGAACCGTCGCCTCCGCGCCCGCCGGAACGTCGTTTCCGGAATAGGTGAACTCGGTCTCCTGCCGCCCGCGCGATTGCAGTCCGTCGCCGTCGTTGAGCGCCTTGGTCAAACGAATCTGCGCAAGCGCTCCCCGCATCGACATGATTTTGCCGACCGAAATGCCCCAGTGGTTCGGTTTTTCCCAGCTCATCAACGCGGCGTTGCTCTTTTCCATCACGTAGCCTTCCGTAAAGCCACCGCGATTGAACACCTGCCGCAGGCCTTCGATGACCGCTTGGCTCGGATGATAGCTGACATGTGCTTCCGCCGCATCGAGCGCCTCGCGATAGGCTCTCGTGATGACGCCGACGTATTCCGGCCTTTTCATGCGGCCTTCCAGCTTAAAGGAATATACGCCTGCGTCGCGCAGCTCGGGAATGCGGTCAATCAGCATCAAATCCTTTGTGGAGAGCAGGTAGCCGCTCGTTCCGTCTTCCAGCGTGTAGGGCAGTCGGCAGGGCTGCGCGCATCGGCCGCGATTGCCGCTTCGTCCGCCGATCATGCTGGAAAACAGGCACTGACCCGATACCGCCACGCAAAGCGCGCCGTGCGCAAAAGCCTCTACCTCAATGCCGACGTCCGCCATCCTTCTCAGCTCATCCAGCGTACATTCCCTTGCCGGAACGACGCGCGCAAAGCCCATGTCCTTCATCAGCCGAGCGCCCTGCGCGTTGTTGATCGTCATCTGTGTGCTGGCATGCAGCACCAGATGGGGATAGCTTTGCTGAATGATCCGCGCCACGCCCATATCCTGCACCAGCACGGCGTCCACGCGCACATCGGAGAGCAGGTCAAGTACATCACGAAGATCATCCAGTTCGCACTGCTTGACCAGCGTATTGACCGTCACATAGATTTTCTTCCCTCGTTCGTGCGCATAGGCCACAGCGTCTCGAAGCCCATCCGCATCGAAATTCCCCGCGTAGCTGCGCGCGCCGAAGGCCGTATAGCCCAAATAGACAGCGTCCGCGCCGCAAGCGATTGCCGCAACGAGTGCTTCGCGGTTTCCCGCAGGTGAAAGCAGTTCCATTTTCTCCTCCGAAAAAAGCGGCGCAGGGCAACCACCCCAGCGCCGCCGCTCGATTTATGCGTTTTCGTCCTGTTTGGTTTCGGCCTTTGCCGCGTCAAGCTCGCGGCGAAGGCGGTTCACCTCGTCCTGCGCGGTAAACAGCTCGTCCGCCAGCGTCATCGCCGTCAGCACGGGCAGCATGTTTTCCCCGGCTCGCGTCAAAATCGCCAGCTCGCGCATCCTTCGATCCACGTATCGGGAGAGACGCTGCACCTTGTCCGGCTGCTGATCCGTCACCAAAGTATAATCGCGCCCCATCAGGTGGACGACGACCTTGTTTTTGTTCACGGTGCCGCCTCCGATCAGCCGCGCCCTTTCAGCTTTTCAACCGTGTAGGTTTCGCCGTGCGTGTCCACGCGGACGAACTTCATCTTCTGCTCCTCATACGGCTTATCCATCGGATCGCGCGGAACGCTGACAATCGCGTCCGCCGTTTCCATGCCCTCCGTCACCTTGCCGAACGCAGCGTATTGGCCATCCAGATACGGCGCGTCATCCACCATGATGAAGAACTGGGAACCGGCGGAGTTGGGCATCATGCTGCGCGCCATGGACAGCACGCCGCGCGTGTGCTTGAGCGGATTGTTGAAACCGTTTCGGGCAAATTCGCCGCGGATGCTGTAACCCGGTCCGCCGGTGCCGCGGCCAAGCGGATCGCCGCCCTGAATCATAAAGCCCGGAATCACGCGATGGAAGATCACGCCGTCATAAAAACCGCTGTTCGCCAATTCCACAAAGTTCGCCACGCTGTTGGGCGCCGTTTCGGGATAAAGCTCGCCCTTCATCGTCTGCCCGTTTTCCATTTCAATGATAAACGTCGGATTCATTTTGTCTTCCTCCTACTATAATAAAGTCGTATCTCATTCTTGATACGCCTCATGCGTATTGTCGTCATCCATCAGAAAATGCCCGCCAAGCAGGGCTTGAACGTCCCTTGCAATCGCTTCGCTGGTCAACGGATAGCCGCATCTGGCCAGCGGCAGATAGGCGTCGCACAGCGCGGGCCAAATCGCCTCTCTGGCCGTGATCCATCGCCCCAGCATCTGCTCCGGCAAATCCGCCTCGCTGGCATAGGGCACAAAGCGCAGCCCCAGCTTTTCAAGCGCAAGCGGAATCCGCTTGTTTACGCGCACGAGAAGCCGCCGCCTTGTCGCGGCCGCCTCAATCAGCGTCGGTTCGACGGTTTCATCGCCAAACGCCAGCGCGCGCACAGTATGGGAAGCATCCAACTGACGCAGAAAACCGTCTGCCTGCGCGCACGTATCGAGCCGGACATGCAGATGCAAAAGCTCGTCTTCGCAGACGGGAATCAGGCAAAAGCGGAGCGCGTCCTCATCAAACTGCCGAATGAGCACATCCCTTGCGCCGCATTGCTGTGCCGCAAGGCGAATCTCTTCGGCTCGACGGGCGTATTCCACGCCATAACGCCCCTGCGCAAAGAAATCCTCCGGCAGTGTCAACAGCGGCGCTATCCGGTCATCCTCAAAGACGGCGCTCTGCGCATCCCGAATGGAGACGCAGGCAAATACGCGCTTCGCCCGCATCTGGTCAAGAATTTCGCGCAGATACGCTTCCCTTGTGTAGCCGCTTTGAATCAGCGCCGCGCGCGGGATATCCTCTATCGGCATTTCCAGCGCATCCATCGCGGCAAACGCCGCAGCCGCGTCGGCCTGAAGCGGCGTCAAGCCCTGCGCCTTTGGGATCGACGTCGTCAGCGCCTTTATGCCCATTTCGCCCCGCGCCGCGTCAAAATTCAGCAGGGTCTCCACCACCGCCGCCCGGCGAACCGCCTGCTTGACGCACCGCCGAAGCGTCTGCTTATCGCTGATTATCATGGTCTGCGCCTTCCTCCTCCCGCCGATGCTCAATCCAGCTTTTTCGCCTTTTCGGCAAAGACGACCCGCTTTCGCTCGATCATCTCATCCACGCGGTCGATATATTGCTCAATATTGGCTATATTCGGTGCGCGAAGGATTTTTTCCTCTTCGCGCATGACACATTTTGAAATTCCGCCCGCGCCGAGCGCCAGAATACTGGTGGTTTCCTCCATGTTATCGATGTTGTATCGGCAGAAACGCCCCGGCAGCGCGTAACCCACGTTTTCCAGGTTTTCCGCCATGTATTTTTGCCGATACAGGTAGTACGCGCGCATGCCCATGTCGTGCGCCGTCTGCCGCCCAAGCGCCACCATGCGGGCAACGTCCTGTTCCGCCTGCGCGTATTTTTCTTCGTGCAGCCTGCTTGAACGCTTGATGGCCAGCGTGTGAACGGTCAGGCTTTCCGGGCGGAGCCTGCGGATTTCCGCCAGCGTATGCGCAAACATGGCGTAATCCTCGCCGGGGAGCGCCGCGATAACGTCCATGTTGATGTCGTCAAAGCCGATGCTTCTGGCCAGCTCATACGCCTCCACCGTCTGCTTTGCGGTGTGCGCGCGGCCGATTCGCGCCAGCGTCGCGTCGTTCATTGTCTGCGGATTGATGCTGATTCTCGTCACGGGATGGTCGTGGATCATACGGAGCTTCTGCGCGTCCAGCGTGTCCGGCCGACCGGCCTCGACGGTAAATTCTGCCAGCGCGCCGAAATGCTTTTCGACATGCGCAAGCAGACGGTCAAGCTGCGGCGTGGTCAGGCTGCTGGGGGTTCCGCCGCCGATATAGCCCACGCGGATATGCAGCCCCATCTCTCGCGCCATCTCGGCGCATGCCTCAATCTCATGCAGCAGCGCCGCCAGATACGGCTCGACCAATCGCCCGTCTCCGATTTCGCCGGATGAGAACGAGCAGTACGCGCAGCGCGTCGTGCAGAAAGGAATTCCGATATATACATCGCATGCGCGTGCCCGCCGATCCATCAGCCCCTGCTGCGCGTCGAGAATTTCATCGAGCAGATCAATCTTTTCCTGCGACAGGTCAAACAGGTCTTGCAGCGTCCGTCTGGCCTCGCCGCGCGTTTTTCCGTTTTCCAGTTGCTGGTAATACAGTCTCGTCGGCCGGATTCCCGTCAAAGAGCCCCATGCGGGCTGCCGCCCGGACAGGCGCTTAAAAAGCATATAGCAGCAGCGCTTAATCAAGCGTTTCTTCTGGCGTTTTTCCTCAAGGCCGCCGGAAACCGCCGGGGCGCTGAGCGTATTTTGTTCCGTCCTGCCGCTGCAATCCGTTAAAACGAAGGTTTCGCGCCATTCACCGTCCGCTTCCTCATGGATATGCGTGAGACGCGCGTCGGCCTGCTGCGTTTCCTCCACAGCCGCTCCCTCGCCGTAAAACAGGCGCACGACGTCGCCGATATCGTTTTGAAACGCAGGCAGCGATGTTTGGACAGCGATCTTCACACATTTGCCTCCTGTTCCCAGGCGATCTTCGTTTTCATGCCGTGGCCGGGGTAACAGACAGTATCGCCCGGCAGTTTCAGCAGCCGTTTCAGGGAGAGCGCCATTTGCAGCGAGTTTCCGCCCGCCAAATCCACCCGGCCATATCCCTGATAGAACAGCGTATCGCCGCAAAACAGCGTCTTTTCATGCCGATAACAAACCGAACCCGGCGTATGTCCCGGCGTGTGCAGCACATCAAAGCGGATGCCCGCTTCTTCTACGCAGTCGCCCTCTTCGAGCAGGACATCCGCATCCGGCAGCGTGAGCTGTGCGCCGACAACGCCGGAGAGATTCAGCGAGGGATCGGCAAGCGCCGGTGCGTCCAGCTTATGCACATAGAGCTTCACGCCGTCCTTCAGCCACGGTCTGGCGTAGAGCATGTGATCGAAATGCGCGTGCGTGAGCAGCACCGCCTTGACCTCTCTGCCGCAGACCGCGCCGTTGACCGCCGCATATTCCGCGCCGGGATCAATCAGCACACACTGATTCGAGCCGGACACTCCCACCACGTAGGTGTTCACATCCAGCGGGCCGCCCGTCACGGTTTTGATATCCAGCTCCATCAGAACGTCCTCCTTGAATCAATCAGCAGTGTCACCGGGCCGTCGTTGACGAGCGAAACCTTCATATCTGTCTGGAAAATGCCGGTTTCCACATGAATCCCCGCCTCGCGCAGCCCCTGACAATATGCGTCGTACATCGGCACGGCCACTTCCGGCCTTGCCGCGCGGATGAAGCTCGGACGGCGGCCATGGCGGACGTCGCCATGCAGCGTGAACTGGGAAATCGCCAGAATTTCACCGCCCGCATCGAGGATGGAGCGATTCATCTTGTCGTTTTCATCCTCAAAAATGCGGAGATTGACGGTTTTATCCACGCAATAGCGCACATCCTCCGCAGTATCGCCATCCTCAACGCCGCAAAGCACCATGAATCCCTTGCCGATGCGCCCGACTTCCCTTCCGTCCACCTTGACGCTTGATTCGAGCACCCTCTGTACCACCAGTCTCATGTATGTGTCCTTTCGCTTCCGCTTACACGCGGAAAATCTCTATGGTATCCTGCCGCTTGGCAATCTGTTTAATCACCCAGTCGAGCTCCTGCTTGTTGGCCACCTGAAGCGTCAGCTCAATCGAGCAGGTCTGGTTGTTGTTGACCTTGGCATTGAGCGCGCAGACCGTCACCTTCTGCGCGGACAGGTAGCTCATCAGGTCGGCCAGCAGGTTGTGACGATCCTGCGCGAGAATCTGAATCGAGCCGTTATACGAGGAATTGACCGTGTCGCTCCACTCGGCCTCCACCCAGCGCGCGGGGTCATGCGATGCGTTGACGTTGACACATTCCTTGGAATGAATCGTCACGCCGCGTCCGCGCGTGATATAGCCGATGATTTCGTCGCCCGGCAGCGGCGTGCAGCATTTGGCAAAGTGAACCTGACACCCCGGCAGCCCGGCGATCTTGATGCCCATATCCTCCTTCGAGGAGCTCTTGCCGCCGCGGGCGGGCGTCGTCGGTTCGGCCACGCGCGGCAAAACCGGCACAAGCGGCTTGTCGTGCGCGCGCTGTTCCTCGCGCAGGCGGGTGACGACCTGCTGCGCCGCAATGCCGCCGCATCCGACCGCCGCGTAGAGATCATCCAAATCCGCAAACGAGAATTTCCGCAGAATCGGATCGACATATTCCGTTTTCAGCAGCGACGGCAGGCTGACCGCCTGTCGCTTCGCCTCATAATCGAGCATCTGCTTGCCGTTGGCGATGTTCTCGTCCTTCAATTCCTTCTTGTAGAACTGCCGGATTTTCGCCTTGGCCTGCGCGGTTTTGACGATTTTGAGCCAGTCACGGCTGGGTCCCTTGCTGTTCTGCTGGGTGATGATTTCCACAAAGTCGCCCGTGTTGAGCGGCGTATCCAGCGTCACGATTCGGCCGTTGACCTTCGCGCCGACGCACTTGTTGCCGACCGCGCTGTGGATGCGATAGGCGAAGTCGAGAGGCGTTGCGCCCTTCGGCAGATCAATGATTTCGCCCTTCGGCGTAAAGACGAAGATTTCATCACTGAACAGATCGACCTTGAGCGATTTGATGAATTCCTCGGAATCGCGCGTGTCGTTCTGCCAATCCAGAATCTGGCGCAGCCAATAGAGCTTGTTATCCAGCGAATCCGCAACCTGCTTGCCTTCCTTGTAGCGCCAATGCGCCGCAATGCCATATTCCGCGATGCGGTGCATTTCATAGGTTCGAATCTGCACCTCAAAGGGCATGCCGTTTTCGCCAACGACCGTCGTGTGCAGCGATTGATACATGTTCGGCTTCGGCATGGAGATATAATCCTTGAAGCGGTTGGGCACCTGCTTCCAGAGCGTGTGCACCACGCCCAGCACGGCATAGCAGTCCTGCACCGTATCCACCAGCACGCGAATGGCGATCAAATCAAAAATCTGCTCAAACGGCTTGTGCTGGAGCACCATCTTGCGGTATATGCTGTAGAAATGCTTCGGCCGGCCGTCGATTTCGTAGTGAATGTTCATCTCCTTGAGCTTGTCGCTCAGGGTGTCGATCACCGTGCGGATGTTTTCCTCGCGCTCGGCGCGCTTCATGCCGACCTTGACAATCAGGTTCTGATATCCCTCCGGGTCGAGATAGCGCAGGCACAGATCCTCAAGCTCCTGCTTGATTTTATATACGCCAAGACGATGCGCCAGCGGCGCGTAAATGTCGAGCGTCTCCTGTGCGATTCGCTTCTGGCTCTCCGGCGGCTGAGATTTCAGGGTGCGCATGTTGTGCGTTCTGTCCGCCAATTTGATGAGCACAACGCGGATATCCTTGCTCATCGCCAGAATCATCTTACGGATGGATTCGGCCTGCTGCTCCACGCGGGAGGTAAAATCCAGCCGTTTTAATTTGGTCACGCCGTCGACGAGCAGCGCAACCTCCTGCCCGAATTCCTGCTCGATGACCTCGATCGTCACATCGTCGCAATCCTCCACCGTATCGTGGAGCAGACCGGCGGCGATTGTCGGCGCGTCGAGCATCAGCTTCGCCAGAATCCCGGCAACGGTCAGCGGATGCACGAAATAGGGTTCACCCGATTTGCGCAGTTGTCCGGCGTGCGCCTTTTCGGCAAAGTGATACGCCTTTTCCACCAGCTCGACATTGGCCTCCGGGTGATATTTCACCAGCGTTGCAATCAATTCGTCGAGATTCTTACATTCGTCCTGCGTCAAAACGGTTTCCCCCCTTCGTCCTTCATCTGTAACAGCTTCGCGCGAAGCATGCTGTTTTCCAGCGACACTTTGCCGCTGGGAATGAGCTGAAAGCGAAACGGCTGAAGCGTATATTCGACCAGCCCAAGCTGCTCCATGATGCGCATGCCGCATCGAATCGTGCTTTCGTCCAGCCCGATTGCGGCGGAAAGCACGTTTAGGGTGCAATCCGTCCGTTCTCGCTGGCGCAGCGCCTTATACAGTTGGCGCAGCGCGTCGTCGCTCGGCAGCAGCCTGCCCGCGCAGGCCGCGCTCTGCGTCCGCATATTGGTCACTTCAATGATGCGCGCCTCGGGAAACTGGCGCTTGGCCAGCGCGCGCTCACCGTCGCTCAAAAATCCGTCCATCGCGACAATCAGCCTCGGCGAAAACGCGATGTTCGCCCAGTCCGGCGTCATCACCAGCGCGTTAAAGCCGCGAATGTCGCTTGTCCGCTCAATGGCGTAGTCCAGTTGAGCATGCATCACAGCCAGATGCACGTTGAGCAGCTTCATCGCCGCCAGCGTATGCACACCGATCAGAATGCCCTGATAGCCCTTTTCAAATTCACCGGCCAGAACCGTTTTCGCCTGCTCAAGGGACATCTGTTCAATGCCTAACGCTTCTTCCTCCGGCAGGCACAGGGCGTTCAGCAGCGCGTCATCCAGTACGTCGCTCTGCCGCTGACATTCGGCAATGAACGCCTTTCCCGGCATATACGCCTGAAGCTGACGCAGTTCGCACTGCACACTGCGCTTATCCTGCCAAACGTTGATGGAAAGCGTGATGATCGCTTCAATGATTTCCGGCAGATCGGCCGCACGGTCACCCATCCGAAAGCCGATGGCCGACCGCATTTCGCCGCCCTGCGCAAGCCTCATCCGCAGATGCGCGCCGTCTTTGCCGATGGTTCGCACGTCCGTCGTGTGCACGCCGCGCACGCAGAACACCGGCGCGGGATTTCCGAACCCCGTCGGCTGCATGGCGGAAAACGCATCCACAAACGCCTCCGTCATTTCGGAAAGCTCCAACTCGAGGTCATATTCCTCCGTCGGAATAAATGCTTCCGGCGCGGCCTGCGCCCGAATGGCCTCGCTCAGCCGCCTTCTAAATTCCGGCACATTTTTAGCTTCAATCGTCAATCCGGCAGCCTGTGCATGCCCGCCGAAGCGAACGAACAGGTCGCGGCATGTGCTCATTGCATCATGGATGTTCACGCCGGGAATCGACCGCGCAGAACCGACGCAGATATCGCCGTCCTGAGCGAGCAGCACCGTCGGCCATTTGTATTTTTCCACCAGCCTGGAAGCTGCCAGCCCGATGACGCCGGGATTCCATCCCTCGCCGCAGACGACAATGGCGCGTTCGTTCATAAAATCAATCTGCTGCCGCGTCATCTCGTCCGCCTGCTTGAAAATGTCAATCTCCAGCTCCCGGCGGCGGATGTTATCCTGATTCAGTTCTTCGGCAATCTCCTTCGCCGTGTCCATTCGCCGTGTCGTCAAAAGCTGAACGCCGCGCGAGGCCAGCGCCAGCCGCCCGCCCGCGTTGATTCGCGGCGCCATGCGGAACGCAACGTCGGCGGATGTGACCTTCTGCGGGTCAACTCCGGCGGATTCCATCAGCGCAATCAGCCCCGGCCGCTGCGTAGCCGCCATCGCCGCCAGCCCGTAGGACACAATGACGCGGTTTTCATCCATCAGCGGCACAATATCCGCAATCGTCGCCAGCGCGGCGAGCTCCCAAAGCGGCTCAATCGCTTCCGTCCCGCCGATTGCCTGAACCAGCTTAAACGCAACGCCCGCGCCGCACAGCCGGCGAAACGGGTAATCACCCAGCAGCGGATTGAGCACCGCCTCGCACTCGGGCATCTGCGGTCCGAGCTGGTGGTGATCCGTCACAATCACGCGCATCCCCAATTCCTTCGCCCGCGCGACCTCCGCCGCGCAGGTAATGCCGCAATCCACGGTAATCAGCAATTTGGAATGTGCCGCAATCTGTTCGACCGCCGCGATATTCAGGCCGTATCCCTCGCCGTGTCTGTCCGGAATATAAAAATCGACCTGTGCGCCCTGTTTGCGCAAATAGGTCAGCAGAATAGCCGTCGCCGTCACGCCATCTACATCGTAATCGCCGAATACCGTGATCTCCTCATGCTTTTCGATGGCATCACGAATGACGTTAACCGCTTTATCCATATCCTGCATCAGCATCGGGTCATGCAGATCCTCGCGCTTCGGATGCAGATAGCGCTCGATTTTTTCCGGCGTGTCGATTTGCCGATCCAGCAGCAGCTCAAGCAGCCTGTCGGGCAATCCAAGCGAGGCAAGCTCCGGCGGAACCTGCCTCTTTTCCTGATTTTTCGGTATCAATCGAAGCATGCCGAAGCCCCCTTTCTCCCTCGTGGTTTGGCGATAAACGCAAATTCGCGTTCATCGCCAAACCAGAGGGTTGATCCTCTGATTTGGCGGGCTGATTCGCCCGGTTGATTACGCCTTGGCCTTCGCGCGCTTGCTCGCGTCGCGCTTGTCCATCAGCGCCGCCCACACATAGCCGTTGATCAGGTTCGCGGAATAGGTGCCCGCGACAATGCCGATAATCAGCGGGAGCGCAAACTGCTTGATGGAGTCCACGCCCATGATGTACAGGGTAACGATGGTCAGCAGCGTGGTGATCGTCGTGTTCAGCGTGCGGGAGAGGGACTCCTGCACGGAGAGATTCACGATGCTCTCACGATTCAACTGGCGCAGCGTACTCTTGTGGGAATTTTCGCGAATACGGTCAAAGATGATGATCGTATTGTTGATGGAATAACCCACGATGGTCAGCAGCGCGGCGATGAACGTCGTCTCCACGCGGATGAAGCTGTGCAGCAGCACCACCGCGGAGAGCATGATCGCCACGTCATGCAGCAAACCGATGATCGCAGCCAGACCGGAATAGAAGTCGAAGCGAACCGCGATGTACAGCAGCATCAGCACCGCCGCAAGGCTTACGCTCTTGATGGCGTTGTTAATCAGGTCGCGGCCCGCAATCGCGCCCACGCGGGAAATATCGACGTATTCCATGCCGGTGTATTTCTCGCCGAGCGTGTTTTCCAGTGCCGTGCGGAGATCGTCCGTGTTCTCCTTGTCGCTGATGCGAATCTGCACCTGCGTGTCGTTTTCGCCCGTCTTGGCGATCTGCGCGTCGGAAATGCCGTTGTCGGCCAGAACCTTTTCAACGTCCGCAGTTTCAAACTGCTCGCCCATGTTGTAGGTCATAATGGTGCCGCCGGTAAAATCAACGCCCAGATTCATGCCGTGGCCGGTCAGCGTCATCACCAGCGCCACAATCATAATGGCGATAGAGACGGCTGCGCAGGGCTTGAGGTGGCTTTTCACTTTGATATCCATGTTTCATTCCTCCTCGCCTTATCACACGTAGAGCTTCTGGTTCTTGATGCCGAGGTCGGCAAAGATATCCAGCAGCTTGTGGGTGACGAACACAGCCGTGACCAGAGAGGTCGCCACGCCGATGCCCAGCGTCAGCGCGAAGCCGCGCACGGAGCCGGTGCCGAAGGCATACAGCACGACGGCGGCGATGATGGTCGTCACGTTCGAGTCGATGATGGCAGAAAGCGCGTTGGAGAAGCCCTTGCGAACGGCGGAGCCAATCGGGCGGCCGTTCTTGACTTCCTCACGGATGCGCTCAAAGATGACAACGTTCGCGTCAACAGCCATGCCGATGCCCAGGATGATACCCGCGACGCCCGGCAGGGTCAGCTGCGCGCCGGTCAGCGCCAGCAGCAGCACGACAATCATAATGTAAATGGTCAGCGCGATATCCGCCACAAGGCCGCAGAGGCGATAGCGGAAGAGCATGAACAGCATGACCAGCGCCACGCCGATGATGCCCGCCTGAATCGCGCGGTCGAGCGCCTCAACGCCCAGCGTCGCGGAAATGGCGCTCACTTCGAGCTGCGTCAGGTTCAGCGGCAGCGCGCCGGAAAGGATCAGGGTCGCCAAATTCTTCGCCTCGTCCGCGGTGAAGTTGCCGGTGATTTCGCCCTTGCCGCCGGCAATAACGGTGTTGACCGTCGCGCGGGAGATGGTCTCGCCGTCCAGCGTGATGGAGATCGTCTTGCCGAGGTTAGCCGCCGTGGCCTCCGCGAAGATCTTCGCGCCCTCGTCGGTCAGCTCGAAGGCGATGCAGGGCTTGCCGTCCTGATCCTGCGCCGCCTGCGCATTCTTCACCATCCCGCCTTCCATCAGGTTGTTGCCGCTCTCATCGACAAAGTAGAGCTGAGCCGGCGTACCGATGATAGTCAGGATCTGGTTCGGGTCAGACACGTTCGGAATCTCCACGCGGATGCGGTCGCTGCCCTGACGGGTGACGGTCGCCTCGGTGAAGCCCTGACGGGTCAAACGGCTGGTGAGGATGCTCACCGTGGATTCCATCTTGGTGTCAAAATCCGGGTCGCCGTTGTTCTCCGCCTGATAGACGGTGTAAACGCCGCCGCGCAGGTCAAGGCCGAGGCTGATTGCATCGCCCCACGGCTTGAGGTAGTTGATCATCGTGCCCTTGCCGAAGCCGCACAGACCCAGATAGGCGCAAACAGCGACGACAACAATGATTGCGACGAGCGAAACCAGCGCGCGAGCGCGCAGATTTTTCGTCTTAGCATGCTTGTTAGCCATAACGTTTTTCCTCGCTTTTGATATTGTTGAAAGGTTCGCGTCTCCATTTTTCGCGCTATGCGAACCCATCACCCAAGGGAAATGCCCGATAGACGGTCTTCATATAGCTTTCGCTTCCCGGCAGAATGTTGCCGTTCGCGTCGCGCCGCTGCAAAAGCGCCGCTGCGCGCTGCCCTTCCCGGTTCGCGGAAAAGGCGAAGCGATGCTCCCCGCCCGGCCGAATCTCCTGACGCGCATCCGTCAGCGGCTCCTGTGCCGCATTAGGCGCGGCGCAGAGCCACGCCTGCCTTTGGCTCAGGTCGGGCATGTGCTGCCCATCGCCTTCCGAGGCGATCAACCGCCCCGCTCCGGCCAGCAGCAGGCAGACAAATACAAAAAGCACAATCGCCCCGCTGCATACGCGGGATCCCTTTGCTTTCATCGTATCGCCCTCCTTCCGCCATGCCGTGTTCTCCGCCAAAACGGTTCTATGCCGCCCTATATAAGCATATCCTCAATTATATGCATAAACGGGGATTCCGTCAAGTTTTCTGCACATGAAACAGCAAAAAAGAGCGCTGAAACCGTACAATTACGAAAAAACTGCCGCTTTCTTTCAAACGGCAGTTCATCATTTATTCTCTTCTGAGCGCCAGCGCGCGATCAAGAATCCGCTGCGCGACCTCCGCCTTGCTCATCATCGGCAGCGCCTCCTGCCCGTCCTTCGTGATGAGCGTCACGATATTGGTGTCCACGTCAAACCCCGCGCCGGGGCGCGTCACGTCGTTGGCCACGATCATATCGAGATTCTTGCGCGCCAGCTTGTCCCTCGCGTGCGCCAGAACGTCGTTGGTTTCCGCCGCAAAGCCGACAAAAACCTGCCCGCTCCGCTTGGCCTTTCCGAGCGTCGCGGCAACATCCGGGTTTTCCACCAGCGTGAAGGTCATCGGTTCGCCGCCCTGCTTTTTGATCTTCTGGGGCGCGACTTCCTTCGCCCGATAATCCGCCGGCGCGGCGGCCTGAATCAGCAAATCCTGCTCCTGTGCCAGCTCGCTCGCCCGGTCAAGCAGCTCCTGCGTCGTCGTAAACGGCACGAGCTTCACGCCCTGAGGCGCTTCGATTACAACCGGCCCGCTGAGCAGCGTCACCTCCGCGCCGCGCTTTTGCGCCGCCTGCGCGATGGCGTAGCCCATCTTGCCGGAGGATCGGTTGGATATATAGCGAACCGGATCAAGTGCCTCTCGGGACGGCCCCGCCGTCACCATGACGCGCAGGCCTTCCATATCCTTTTTCGCAAAAAGCAGCTCGCAGGCGCGTTCGGCAATCACTGCAACGTCTTCCAGCTTTCCCGCTCCGCTGTCCCCGCAGGCAAGATGGCCGGAAACCGGCGCGACGATTTCAACGCCGCGCGCTCGAAGCGTCTTGACGTTTTGCTGCACGGCGGCGTTTTCCCACATGCCGGTATTCATCGCGGGCGCAACCAGAACAGGCGCGCGCGTCGCCATCACCGTCGTAGACAGCATGTCGTCCGCAATGCCGCAGGCCATTTTGCCCATGATGTTGGCCGTCGCGGGCGCAAGCAGAAACAGATCCGCGCGTTTGGCCAGCGCGATGTGCTCGACCTCCCACGTCTGCGGGCGGTCAAACGTATCCACCGCAACGGGATGACCGGAGAGCGTTTCAAACGTCAGCGGCGCAACAAAACGGCATGCGTTCTGCGTCATCACAACAAAAACGTCGATGCCCCGCTTTTGCAGCAGGCGCAGCAGCTCGCATGCCTTATAAACCGCAATGCCCCCGGTCACGCCGAGGACAACGCACGGTTTCTTCATCTCACTTGACATCAATTTCCGGGGAACGCTCATAGGTGATCAGCCCGCGATTCACCTCGTCAATCGCGACGGAGAGAGGCATGTTCTCCTTGTCCTTGGCATCGATGAGCGGCGGAACGCCGTCGATGAGCTGACGAGCGCGCTTGCTCGTTTCAACAACCAGCGTATAGCGGCAATCCGCTTTTTCAAGAAGCTGCAAAATCGTAGGATCGGTCATAGACATATTGGGTTTTCCTCCTCTAAAATATCGCCGTGAAGCGGGTTCATTGCGCTTTGGGCATCAGGCCTCGCCCGTGCTCTTGAGAAATACCTCGCGCAGGCTCTGATAGGCGGCCTCGATATCGCCGCCGTTGACGATCTGGTAATCATACTGCGGCGCATACGGCAATTCGCGCTTGGCGGTTTCCAGCCGCTCGCGAACTTTCTCCTCGGTCTCGGTGCCGCGCCCGCGCAGCCGGTGCTCCAGTTCTTCAAAGCTCGGCGGCAGAATAAACACGCTGACACATTCGGGCATGCTCTTCATCACCTGAAGCGCGCCCTGCACGTCAATTTCCAGCACGACGTTCATGCCGCTGTCCAGCAGTTTTTCCACGTAGGCGCGCGGCGTGCCGTAGCAGTTGCCTGCAAATTCGGCATGCTCCAGAAATTCATTATTCTTCACGCGCCGTTCAAACTCCTGCCTGGAGATGAAAAAGTAATCCTTTCCGTCCACCTCGCCTTCGCGCGGCCCGCGCGTCGTTGCAGAAACGGAATACGCGATTCGGTCGGCAAATTCTTCAAACAATTTGGCCTTCAGCGTACCCTTTCCCACGCCGGACGGCCCGGAAAAGACAAACAGAACGCCCCTCTTCCCCTTGTGCATTACAGTTCTTCCTCCTCGACGATGGTTGTGTTATCCTTGATATCAAAGCGATGCGCAATCGTTTCCGGCTGAACCGCGGATAAAATCACATGGTCGCTGTCGGAAATGATCACCGCGCGCGTTCTTCTGCCGTATGTCGCGTCAATCAGGCGGCGCTCCTCGCGCGCCTCCTGAATCATACGCTTGACCGGCGCAGATTCCGGCCCAATGATCGCGATGATGCGGCTTGAAGATATGAAATTGCCGTAGCCGACATTGATGAGCTTGATGTCCACGGATACCTCCGATGTTTTTCGTTATTCGATATTCTGAACCTGCTCGCGCAGCTTTTCGATTTCGCCCTTCGCCGCAACAACGCACCCGGCAATCTGCGCGTCGGAGGCCTTCGATCCGATGGTATTGACCTCTCGGTTCAGCTCCTGCACCAGAAAATCGAGCTTTCTGCCAACCGGCTCGTCAAGCTCCGCCGTCGCGCGAAGCTGCGCAATGTGGCTGCTCAGGCGCACAAGCTCCTCGTCAATCGCCGCACGATCCGCAAAAATCGCCACCTCGGTGGCGAAGCGCGCCTCGTCGATGTCGCCGCTGAGCAGCGCGGACAGCCTCTGGCTGAGCTTTGCGCGGTATTCCTCCACGACCGTCGGCGCGCGTGTCGCAATGCTTTCGCGCAGGCCGTCAATCGCGTCGAGCTTTTTCATCATGTCGCCGCGCAGGCTGTTTCCCTCGCGCTTCCGCATGGCCGTCAGATCGTCCAGCGCCAGATTCAGCGCCCGCATGAACAGCGCGCGAACCGCGTCCTGATCCTCCTCGGAGGCTTCCACCGTCAGCACATCCGGCATGTTCATATAATCCGAAAGCGGAAGATCGTTTTTCACGCCGAGCGCCTCGCTCAATTCGCCCGCCGCCTGCCGATAGGCTTTCGCAAGCTGCATGTCCACATGAACGCGGCGCGCATCCTCGCGATGGTTCACATAATTGACGAAGACATCCACATGCCCGCGCGCCAGCCGCTCTGCCACGCCCGTGCGCACAGCGTCGTCCAGAAACGCGATGGGCCGCGCAAGGCGGAAGGAAACATCCAGAAAACGATGATTGACGCTCTTGACCTCGACCGTCATTTCGCGCCCGTCCTCGCAGACAAGCCCGCGGCCGTAGCCGGTCATGCTCTGCACGGAAAATCACCCCTTCTTTTCACGCAGATTTATTCCTGATTATACCACAGAGATTTACAAAAGGAAATGGCCTACTTCCACAGATTTTTTCGTTAAGCGTACACGTTTTCAATCGCCCGTCGGCCCCGGGCGCTTCTGCTGCTCGATCATCTGCAAAAACTGTGCCTCGTCGATGATGCGCACCCCCAGCTCGCGTGCCTTATCCAGCTTGCTGCCCGCGCTTTCCCCGGCCAGAACGATGCTGGTCTTCTTTGATACGCTGCCGGTCGCCTTGCCGCCGTTTTTGCGGATCATCTCCTGCGCCTGCGCGCGGGAAAGCGTCGGCAGCGTGCCGGTCAGCACAAACGTCATTCCCTCAAACAACGTGCCTGCGTCCTGCTGCGCGTGCATCTGCGGGCGAACGCCGGCTTCCAGCAGGCGGTTTACAAAGCGGCGGTTTTCTTCGTCCGCAAAGTATTCCGTAATGGAGGCGGCCACAATGCCGCCCACATCCTCGATGTCCACCAGCTCCTGCTCGCTCGCGCCCATCAGCGCTTCCAGCGTGCCGAAATGCGCCATCAGGTCATACGCCGTCTTTTTGCCGATATTGGGAATACCGATAGCGAACAAAAAGGCGTCCAGTTCGCAGTCCTTGCTCTTCTCCAGCTCGGCAAAGAGCTTTTCCGCCTTCTTTTCACCAAAGCCCTTCAGCGCGACCAGCTTTTCCCGATCCAGATGGTACAGATCTGCCGCCGAGCGAACGCCCAGCTCGTCGTAAAACAACCCGGCCGTTCGCGTACTGAATGTTTCGATGTCCATGCCCTGCCGCGAGGCAAAATGCGCCATGCGGGCAATCGCCTGCGGACGGCAGCTCGTCCGATTGAGGCAGAACAGGTGAACGCCATCCTCCCTCAGCTTGACCAGTTCGCCGCCGCATGCGGGGCAGACCGTCGGCGGCTGGATATCCGTTTCCGGCGCTTCGCCTTCGCCATCCCAAACGACGCCCATGATTTCCGGGATAACGTCGTTGGAGCGGCGCACCCAGACCTCGCTCCCGATGCGCACGCGCTTGCGGCAGATATCGTCGTAGTTGTTGAGCGTCGCTCGCTTCACCGTCACGCCGCAGATATCCACCGGGGACAGGTGCGCCAGCGGCGTGAGCTTGCCCGTGCGCCCGACCTCCCACGTGATTTTCAGCAGCTTGGTGACGGTTTCCTGCGCGGGGAACTTAAAAGCAATCGACCATCGCGGGAATTTGTCCGTCGTGCCCAGCACCTCGCGCGTGCGCATGTCCGTAATCTTGATCGTCGCACCGTCGATCAGGAAATCCAGCGTCTCCCGTTTTTGCTCAATTTCATGCACGGCCTCCAGCGCTTCCTCGATGGTCTGCGCCGGACAAACGAATGGACTGATGTTGAGGCCGTTTTCCTTCATAAACGCCAGCATATCCTGCTGGGTTTCAAAGCTCCTGCCCTCGATATAGCCGATTTGATAAAAGAATGCGTCCAGATGGCGGCTCGCCGTCACCTGCGGATCGAGGTTGCGCAGCGCACCCGCAGCCGCATTGCGCGCGTTTTTGAGCGGCTCGGCGGCGGTTTCATTGTATTTTTTGAGTTCGGACAGGCGCATGATGCCCTCGCCCTGCACCTCCATCCTGCCGGTGAACGGGATGGTCAGCGGAATGGTGCGGATCGTCATCGCCTGCGGCAGAATCGCCTCGCCGATCTCGCCGTTTCCGCGCGTCGCCGCCTGAACCAGCTTCCCTCCATCGTATGTCAGGTTGACCGTCAGGCCGTCGAGCTTATATTCCACGCAGTAGCTGTTTTTCGGCAGGCCGCCCGCGTCGTTCGTCTGCTTTTCGCAGCGCTGCGCCCACGCGAGAATCTCCTCTTCGCTCTGCGCCTTATCCATGCTCCAGAGCCGCGCGATGTGACGGTGCTGCTCAAAGCCCTCCATCACCGCGCCGCCAACGCGCCGGGTCGGCGAATCCGCCATGCGTTCGCCAGTCTTTTCCTCCAACCCGCGCAGCTCGGCGTACATCGCATCCCATTCGTCGTCGGATATATCGGATTCATTCTGATCGTAATACCTGCGCGAGGCTTCGTTTAGCTTGTCGATCAACTCGCGCATGCGCTGCAAATCGTTTGTCTCGCTCACGTTTTGTTCACTCCTCCAGCCTGATCATTGGCGCAATTGTCAGCGCCAATTCCTTCACGCCCACACGAACGTCGTCAAATCGAATCATAATGCGGGCGTCCGAGCCGCTTCCGCTGACGCGCACAACCGCGCCGCGCCCAAATTTTCTGTGCATCACATGGTCGCCGGGCGCGTAGATCGATGGTTTCTCCGTTTCATGTGCCTGCGAGGCCACCACCTTCGGCGGCTCGTTCATTCCGCGCTGCACCCCCTGAACGGTCACACCGCCAACCGTCGCGCTTTTTGCGTTCCAGCCGGAGAAGCTCTGCGCCTGTCCCGTCGGCTTTGCGACGTTGTAGCTCGTCTTTGGCTTCCAGTTTGATTGCCCCGCCTGCGGCTGCATCGGTGCAAAACCGCTGCTCTTGCTCCACGCGGGCTGCTGCCAGCCGCCGCTTTGCCAGTTTCCTCCGGGCTTTTTGTTTCCCGAAAAGCCGCCGCTTCGGCTGTCCCTGTCGGAAACATCCTCGATCAGCCGCGCCGGAATATCGTCGATAAACCGGGAGCGATCGTTGAATTGAATCTGGTTATACAGCATGCGCCGCGATGCGTGAGACAGGAACAGCCGCTCCCGTGCGCGCGTGATGCCGACGTAGCAGAGGCGGCGTTCTTCCTCCATACGCGCCTCGTCGTCGCGGCTTCTGGCCGACGGAAACAGGTTTTCCTCCATGCCGACCATAAATACATTCGGAAATTCAAGGCCCTTCGCGCTGTGCAGCGTCATCATCGTCACTGCGCCGCCGTCGTCGCCCATCTCATCCAGATCGGACACCAGAGACACGTTTTCCAAATAATCCGTCAGCGTCGGGTTGTCGGCTTTCTCTTCAAATTCCTTGACCGCGCCGACAAATTCGCGAATGTTCTCCACGCGGGAACGGTTTTCGTCGTTGTCTTCCTTGGTATACTGGCTTTCCAGCCCGACCGTGTCGATGACATACTGCACCAGTTCGGTCAGCTTCATCGTCTCCTGCATCATGGTCAGGCTCATCATCAGCTCGCTGAATTTCTCCACGCTCTTGCGCGCGCGGGCGTTCAGGCTCTCCGGCATATCCATGCACGCGGTCAACAGCGGCATCTCCTCCTGCGCGGCGTGGCGCGCCAGTTCGTTCACCGTCGTATCGCCGATGGCGCGCTTGGGCACGTTGATGATGCGCCGCACGGAAATATCGTCCGCCGGGTTGACCAGCACGCGCAGATAAGCCAGAATATCCTTGACCTCCTTGCGGTCATAGAACTTCAGGCCGCCGTACATCCGGTAGCGAATGCCCGCCTGCACGAACGATTCTTCAATGACGCGGGACTGCGCATTGGTTCGATAGAGCACGGCAAAGCGACCAAGCTCCTCACCGCGCGATTTCAATTCGCGAATCTGCTGGCAAATCCAGGCCGCCTCCTCGCGCTCGTCGCCTGCCCGATACAGCCGGATCAATTCGCCGGGTCCCTGCTGCGTCCACAGCGCTTTGTCCTTGCGGTTAGCGTTGAGCGCGATGACCTGATTCGCCGCGTCCAGAATATTTGCCGTGGAGCGGTAATTCTGCTCCAGCTTGATGACCTTTGCATCCGGAAAGTCCTTCTCAAAATCGAGAATGTTTCGGATATCCGCGCCGCGCCAGCCGTAGATGGATTGATCGTCGTCGCCGACGACGCAAAGGTTTCGGCTCTGCGCCGCCAGCAGGCGCACGAGCATATATTGCGCGTAGTTCGTATCCTGATACTCATCGACGTGGATATACCGAATCTTGCGCTGATAGGCCTCCAGCACCGGCGGATGCTGCGCAAAAAGCTCAAGCGTTTTGACGATCAAATCGTCGAAATCCAGCGCGTTCGAGCTTTTCAGCTTTTCCTCATACGCCTGATAGACGTCGTAAACGAGCTGACTTCGATAGTCTCTCTCGCTCTGCGAAAACCAGTCCTGCGGGCCGAGCAGCTTGTTTTTCGCATCGGAAATCTTGCTCTTGATCTCTCTGGGCGGCAAAAACTTGTCGTCGATGTTCAGCTTTTTCAGAATTTCCTTCAGCGCGCTCATCTGGTCGTCGTCATCGTAGATCGTGAAGGAGCGCGTGTAGCCCAGTTTTTCGATGTCGCGGCGCAGAATTTTCGCGCAGCCGGAGTGGAACGTTGAAACCCAGATGTCCTCCGCCCCCGCGCCCGCCAGTTTTTCAATGCGCTCCCGCATCTCCTTCGCCGCCTTGTTGGTGAAGGTGATCGCCATAATCGCCCACGGCGGCACGCCGTGCTCCAGCAAATTCGCCACGCGATACGTCAGTGCGCGGGTCTTGCCCGATCCCGCGCCCGCAAGCACCAAAAGCGGCCCTTCAAGCGTTTCCGCCGCGAGCCGCTGTTCTCTGTTCAGGTCGTTTAAGTTCATGGATTTCCCTCGCTTATTTCATCGCCGAATTTCGTTTTGCCCAAAATGAGCTGATATCCGCCCGCGCCATAGGTCAGGCAGCGGTTGACGCGGCTGATGGTCGCCGTGCTCGCGCCGGTACGCTCGGCAATCTCCTGATAGGTGACCTTTTTCTGCAAAAGGCGCGCAACCGCCAGCCGCTGCGCGACCGCCTGCAATTCGTGAATCGTAAAAATATCTTCAAAGAAACGATAGGCTTCGTCCATATTATCCAGCTCAAGCATCGCGCGAGCCAAATCGGCAATCTGATCGTTGATGATGTGATCCTGCATGCTGCCGTCCTCCTCATAACGTCTGTCGATCAATTTCACTTCATTATAGCACAGATACCGCGCAAAAAAAAGCGGCGAACGCTCTGTTTCACCGCTTTTCTTCTTTATTTCACTAAAGCGACCGCTTATTGCGGCTGCGCCGCCTCCGCGTGAAACGCATGCGCGGGATGCGCCTGCGCCGGATCGGCGTTATGCGCGCCGTCCAGCAATTCCAAATGGCCGACGGAAACCTCATACGCCGTTTTTTCAATCACGCTGCCATCCGGCATTTGCTTCTGATACGCGCGCGATTGCAGCCGCCCCGTCAGGGTGATCTTGTCGCCCACATCCAGCTTAGCGGCAAAACGCGCGCTCCGCCCCCACGTGATGCACGGAATATAGTCGCTCTTTCCGTATGCCCGGTTTACAGCCAGCATCATATCGGCAATCTCGCGCCCAAACGGCGTCGTTCGATACGCCGGGGCCTTGCAGAGCGTGCCGGTCAACTGGATTTGATTGGGATTCTCGTGCTCGTCGTTTTCAACGATCTTCTGGGCGAACGCCGTAATCAGCAGCCGCCCCGCGCCTTCGATGATTTTGTTGTAGGAGCGCACCTGTCCGTCAATGGCCAGCGTATCGCCGTCGGAGAGCATCGCGCCGTCGAGCAGCCGCTCGGAAAGCGTGACCGGCAGCAGATCCTGCGCGCCGGACAGACGCGGCACGCCCAGCGTCAGGTAATAAAATTTCTCGCCGAACGCTTCATGCCCCACCACGGGCGTCCCCACAACCTTACCGCTCAAATGCAGTGTGTTAATGACGTTTTCCATTGTACGTCCTCCTTATTGCTCAATCTTTCTTGATTCATTGCCTGTTGACGCCGAAGGCGGCGGCGTGGCCGAATGCTGTGTGCCCGCATGATCGATCCACGTTTCGCCCTCAAGCAGGAGCTCGGAAATCGGAATGACCCTGTAACCCGCCCGCTGATAGTATTCAAGAATCTGCGGCAGTGCTTGCAGGATATACTTGGAATCGTTATGGAAGAGCACGATGTCGCCGGGATTCACGTTCTTCGTGCATCGCCTGACCATGTCTTCGGCGCTGATGTTCTTCCAATCGAGCGAATCCACATTCCACTGGATACATTCATAGCCTTCTTCCCGGCTGATGCGTACCACTTCGTCGTTGTATTCGCCATACGGCGGTCTGAAAAGTGTGGTCGGCTTGCCCGTGATGGACTGCACCAAATCGCTGCACCGTTTCAGCTCCTCGCGAATCTGCGAATCGGAGAGCTTCGACATATGCGGGTGCGTGGCGGAATGGTTGCCCACCTCATGCCCTCTGGCTTGCAGCTCCGCCACCAGCTCGGGGTATTTTTCCGCCCAGAAGCCGACCAGAAAGAAATTGGTCTTCACCCCGTATTGATCCAGAATGTTCAAAATCCCCTCTGTATTGGCGTTTCCCCATGCGGCGTCAAAGCTGATGGAGAGCACTTTTTCCTCTGTATCGACGTTATACACCGGCAGCTCGCGCGTCGTCGTCGCCGCCATCAGCCCCGAGCCGTCGCTTCGCGTCACATAGACGGCCGCCAAAGCCGCCAGCGCGAAGATCATGGCCCAATGCCTCACGGAAAGCGAACCGAAGCGCTTTTTGTTCATCCGCATCGCCTCCACTTATCACCTCGAAGGTTTATATGTGGCGCGCCTTGCATTTAGAACTTCACTCATTAGACGGAGCAGACCGCCCGTTTCTTCCCTAATTTTTCTCTCAAAAGAAAGATTTCACATTTCCGCCGCATTTGATCGTTTCAGAACAATATGATCTATCCGATTCGGATTGTTTGCGCGCTGCCCTTTGCCATGCCGCGCGTCTATACAAAAGAGCTGCTTCTTCTTTTCAGAAAAAGCAGCCCGGAATCCTGTTTATACTAATTCGCAGTTAAAATGCTTAACAGAGCGCATCAGATTTTTTGTTCTGACGAAGCCAAGTGAAGTGAGGCGTACTGGAGGTACGTTGAACGGAACGAGGCAAAGTCAGAGCGAAAAAGATGGTGCGCGGATTAAGCCATTTTAACAAGAATTAGTATTAATTGTCGTTATTGGTCTCCGCGGTCAGTATGGCGTATTCCACCACATCGTCAAGCAGCACATTGATGAGCAGTTGCCCCTTGCTCGTGCGGCGTTCCACGGCAATTTCGTCCATGTTGAGCACCGTCACATGGCCGTGCCGCTGTTCCACACGCGCGCTCTTTGCGCCCGTGACGTTGAGGCAGGCGGCAAGCTGTGTGCCGGTTTCGCCCGTCTTGTTCATCGGCAGGAGCTTCTGCCCCTTGCCCGCGCGGCCCTGCCGCTCCACATCGTCGCTGAGCATCCGCTTGCCGAAGCCGCGGTCGCTGAGCACCAGCAGCATATCGCCCGCCTTCGGGATTTCAAACCAGCGCACCTCGTCGTCCTTGCCCACGTCCATGCCGCGAACGCCCGCCGTTGCGCGCCCCGTGCAGGAGACCGTGTCGAGCCTGAAGCGGAGCGCCGTACCCAAACGGGTAATCAGAATGATATCGTCCTTGTCGTCGGGATCCACCTGTACCATGCCGACCAGCTCGTCCTCGCCCTTGAGGTTGATCGCCGCGAAGCGCGCGCGGCGGATTCCGTATTCGGCCGCCGTCGTGCGCTTGACCTGTCCATTCTTGGTGATAAACAGGAAATCGCCCTTTTTCGCCATCTCCTCCGTCTTGACGCAGACCATGGCGACAGCATGCTCGTGGTCGGCCAATCCGGCGATCAGTCCGGTCAGCAGGCTTCCGCGATCCCTGAGCTTCATCGTCTCCGGAATTTTGGAAACGTCCAGCATGAAGCAGTTTCCCTTGTTCGTAAAGAAGTAGAGCGTCTCGTCCGTCGCCGTCTGAATGGTTTCCACCACGTCGTCCCTTGCGCCGGGCTGCGCGAGGTATTTATCCACCATGCGCGGGCTCATGCGGCGCAGTTGCCCGTCGCGCAGGCGCAGAATCGCCGTGTCTTCCGCGGCGGGCTTGTTTTCCACGACCGGCAGCGTCGCGCTGTCGTCCTCGATCAGCTCGGTGCGGCGTTCGTCGCCGTATCGATCCCGAATCTCGGTCATTTCCTGACGAATCACGTCGTCCAGCTTCTTTTCGCTCTTCAAAATGCCCTCAAGCCGCGCGATGGTTTTGAGAATCGCGGCGTATTCCCTGCGAAGCGCCTCAATTTCCAGTCCGGTAAGGCGCTGAAGGCGCATATCCAGAATCGCCTGCGCCTGAATATCCGTCAGACCGAACCGCGCAATCAGCTGCTCCTTGGCTTCCTTGGGGCTTTTGCTTTTGCGGATGAGTGCGATAACCTCGTCCAGATGGTTGACCGCCACCATCAGACCGGCCAGAATATGCTCCCTGGCCTGCGCCTGTTCCAGCTCGTATTTCGTGCGGCGGGTCACCACGCGCTTCTGATGCTCAATATAATAGGTAAGCATCTCCTTGACGCCCATCTGAACCGGGCGGCCTTCCGCAATCGCCACCATGTTCACGCCGAAGGTGATCTGCAAATCGCTGTATTTGAGCAGGTAGGACAGCACCTTTTCCGCGTCGGTGTCCTTTTTCAGCTCGATCACCGCGCGCATGCCGGTGCGGTCGCTCTCGTCGCGGATGTCGTAGATGCAGCCCAGCGCGGCCTTTTTCTCCTCGCTGAGCTTGAGGATCTTCTCCAGCATCGCCGCCTTGTTCACCTGATAGGGAATCTCGGTGATGACGATCAGCTTTCGCCCGGCGGGCCCGTCCTCGATGTGCGTGCGCGCGCGAAGCGTGAGCTTTCCGCGCCCCGTCTCGTAGGCGGCGCGCAGCTCCGGCGTGTCGATGAGCACGCCTCCGGTGGGAAAGTCCGGCCCCGGCACCAGCTTCATCAACTCGTCCAGCGAAATGTCCGGGTTGTCGATCTGCGCCGCCGTGGCCTCGATGATCTCGCGCAGGTTGTGCGGCGGGATGTTGGTCGCAAGGCCCACGGCGATGCCGCTCGCCCCGTTGACCAACAGGTTCGGGAAGCTCGCGGGCAGCATGTCCGGCTCCTTGAGCGTGTCGTCGAAGTTGAGCCGGAAGGGCACGGTGTCCTTGTCGATGTCGCGCAGCATCTCCACCGCCAGCGGGGTCATGCGCGCCTCGGTGTAGCGCATGGCGGCGGCGCCGTCGCCGTCCACGCTGCCGAAGTTGCCGTGGCCGTCCACCAGCGGCGCGCGCATGCTGAAATCCTGCGCCATGCGCACCAGCGCCTCGTAGACCGAGCTGTCGCCGTGCGGGTGATATTTACCCAGACAGTCGCCCACGATGCGCGCGCACTTGCGGTGGGGCGTGTCGGGGCCGATGGCCAGCTCGTTCATGGTGAAGAGGATGCGCCGCTGCACGGGCTTGAGGCCGTCCTCCACGCGGGGGACGGCGCGCTCCATGATGACGTGCTCGGCGTAGGGGATCATGCTGTTGTGCATGACCTCCTCCATGGGCGATACGATGATGTTGTGGTCCACCCCGATGGGCGGACGGTCGTCCTGCCTGCGGCTCACCGGCTTTCCCTCCCTTCGCCCGCGCCGCCGCCGAGGGCCTCGAAGCGGTCCTCGCGGTTAAAGTTGGCGTGCTGGCTGATGTACTGCCTGCGCGGCTCCACCTTGTCCCCCATGAGGATGGTGACCAGCCGCTCGGCCTGCGCCGCGTCCTCGATGCTCACCCGCATCAGCTTTCGCTGTTCGGGGTCCATGGTGGTCTGCCACAGCTGCTCCGGGTTCATCTCGCCCAGGCCCTTGTATCGCTGGAGGGTGTAGCCCTTGGTCTGCCCGCGGGTGAGCTTTCGAAGCTCCGCGTCGTCGTAGGCGTATTGCACCTTGTTGCCCCTTTGCACCTTGTAGAGCGGCGGCATGCCGATGTACACATGCCCCTCGGTGATGAGCTCCTTCATGTAGCGGTAGAAGAAGGTCAGCAGAATGGCGCGGATGTGCGCCCCGTCCTGATCGGCGTCCGAGAGGATGATGACGCGGTTGTACCTGAGCTTGGACAGGTCGAAATCTTCGCCGATGCCCGTGCCCAGCGTAACGGCAATGGCGTACTTTGCTCCCTGCGCCGCACCTGCGATGTATTCGCCGTAGGCTGCGGCATTTGCGTCGTTCTCAATGTACACGCGGCACGGCAGCAGCTTTTCCATTGCCGATACCAGCGGCCAGTTGCGGTAGCCGAAGTTGGCGTTGAACTCCACGACGCCTGTATGCGGGTTCACACTGCCCGGCGTGCCGATGCCCACGGATTCGATCTGCGTGGCCATGTCCAGTCCTGCTCGCTGTGCGAGCTGGCTGCACAACGCGGCGATCTCCGCTTCCACCTCATGTTCAGGCCGCGGCAGATTTGTCTTGCAGGAAACGCTGTCCACGATATGATGTACTTCATCTACAAGGCCAGCCTTGATATTTGTGCCGCCCAAGTCGACACCGATGGTATATGTTTTCATTCTTCTTTACTTCCTTCCAGCAGGTCTGCGACCGGCTTTTGATGTTCTTTCAGCACAGTGATCAGGTTTTCCCGGCTTGCGTTCACCACAAGCTCCTCCGGAAAATGGATCTCGCGCAGCATGGGCAGCACCGTATCGAACTGGCCCAAATGATAAATGGAATGCGCGTCGGAATTTACGGCGATCTTTGTGCCGTTGCGTTTGCAGGCAAGCGCAAGCTCACGCATGTTTTCCTCGTTGCCCGGACGGACAACAGCGGAATTCGCGTTGATCTCGACCACCTTGCGGCAGCGGGCAAAAGCCTTTGTCACGGCGTCGTAATCATAGCGGTGCCTGCGGCTTTCCGAATGGCCGATGCAATCCACATAAGGGCTTTGCGCAACGTTCAGCCACAGCTGCGTGGCTTCGTCCTCAGAAAGCGAAGGGCATAATGTATCGCTATGGATAGACGCGATC
>OLOH01000488.1_pt1 | contig 28685 bp, 11 predicted proteins | sample 1673221 | NCBI WGS metagenome assembly OLOH01 (sample SAMEA3136767, study PRJEB25190) | human gut metagenome
GTCTTGGCCGGTCGTTGTGGCCGGCGTCGTTTCCCATATTGCATGCTAGGCGGCGTCGGCTACAATCGTTTCCGTCAGTTCACCATGCATTGGTTGTTGTGGATTTTCGTGGCCATGTCGTTCGTTTCGGCGTCGTAGATGTTCCAGTTAGGTTTTCTCATCCCATATTTCATGGCGGCCTCTTTTCGGATGACTACGTTCATTGTATGAAGCATTGAACGCACAGCAGTCGAAACGGCCAAAACATCAGCCGAGCAGCTCATACACATTGCGCATGGCGAGCAGCCCGTCCGTCATCCATTGGTAGGCGCCCGTCATATCGCCGGAGAAATCCACATCATGCCGTACCCAAAGATGCCGGTTTTTCTTGTCGTCTTCCGACTTGTCCCACATCACCTTGCCCAGATTTGCCAGTATCCGTTCAACGGGATACCTCATGGTGTAGAGCTTCGCGTACTGGAACGTGTCGGTGAAGTACAGGTCGACGTAATATAGCCGCCACGAATATTCAGCGTCCCATCTGGGTGGCAGATTTCCGAACCCACGCCGAAAAACTTGTCCATGTGTCGCTGTTTGTCTTGCGGCCGGACGGATCGCCATACACGTCGACAAAATCAGCCCGTGTTGCGGCATATTCGTACAACCCATTCCAGAAACTACGCCGCAGCGAGATATTACTGCCGACTTACCGCAATTCGTTCAAAGTTCTGCCGTCCGCGACTTTCCACACTGTCCACCCGTTGACATGCTTATCCTCGCCGGTTTCGAGCATTCTGGCACGGCGAAACGCGCCGGATGGACTGTCGAATATCTCGCCGTTGGCCAAGCGGATGCGATGGTCTTCGGTTACGGTAGCCGTGGCGGTTACGCCAGCGTAACAGCTTTCCAGCACATCTCCGGCCGCGAGGACTCCGCGTTTGCACAAATCGGCGAAATCAACGGCATTCTGTTCACGTTCCCCTTGGCGCGCGTTCCGATTACGCAAAGTCCACATAACCTGTTCCCCCGCCGTGGGCCGTACCCACACCTGCAGTGCGAGATCGGCAAGTCTGGCTCCGCGCTGCGCGATCTTCTGTTCGTTCCATTGCGAAGCATCGTGCAGTTCCGCGGAAATGGATAGGTATTCGCTATCGTATCCGCCGACCGCACGGTTCTTCTTCTGTTCGAACGTTCCGTCGGAAAGCTCCGAATTGTATGCGGTCAGTGTCAGATTACCCAGACTGTTCACCAATAGCGGGAATCGGTCGAGGTCTGCGAGCATATTGCGCCATTCGGCGTGCGCCATGGCGTTCTGCGGCATGATGTGTTCGATGGTGTATTCGCTGAAGGAACGCGGATCCTTGGGGTGGTTATAGTTCTCCAAGCCGGCAAGCAGATACTTGCATCGCCAGGCCGGCCGGTACAGGTTCTCGCCGAGCAGCGCCTGCCTGAATTGTTCGTCTGTGGGCATGCGCGTGGCTTTGGCGGTCTCGGTGATGAGTAGTGCGGCGAAGGTTTCGGCCAAATCATCTTCAGCCGAATCAAGTCTGACGATCAGCGACGGAACGAGCTTGTTCAATCCGTTGCTGGATACCGAGCAGATCATTCTGCGGAACAGATACGATTCAAGATCCGCAAGCATGCGCAGCAGTCCGTCGCGGTTTGTGCAATGGTGCTTCCACGCCGCGAACATGTACATAGCCAACGGGTCCGTAACCGTGCTATCCAGTTTTTGAATCAGGTCGAGACGTTGGTCCACATTCATGTCGCCACTGCCAGCGACGACAACGCCTTTGATAGTGGCATAGTACTTGGCGTATTCCAGCATGTTCTCGAGAAGATTTCGCACGCGTTCCATGCGTAACAAGGAACTGTCGGCCGCGAAACGTTTGAATTCCGCATACATGGCGCGGCCTTTGAGCACGGGCTTTTTCAATGTGACGACCATCCAGTCGTGCAGGAACGCATCGAATGGGAGGTTGCCGAGAACACGTTCCATGGGTAGCCAGTAGTCTTCGTATAAGGTTTTCTGCTCGGCCATGGAGCACCCCATGAGCATGTAGTTGCGTACCAGGTCGGAAGTCTCCAGATCAAGCCCGGTGGAATTCATTGATTCGAATACCAGTTGCGGTTCGTCACGATCTTGGTCCAAGGTGACAGACACGACTTCGAGACGCTGCAGACCGTTCCACACCACGTTCGCATCATCGATTGCGGCGACCAGCGAACGGAACAAATCAAGATTTGCTTCCAGCCGGGAACCCGTATTGGCATGGTTCGGCCGATCAGTGGCGACCACATGGTCGCACATGCTGTGCAGCACTTCCCTATCGTCGCCGGAAAGCGTCAGCTTGTAGCGGCCTTCGCCGGTTGCATACTTGTCGACCAGATAGCCACGGTCGATGAGCATGTCTGCGGAGAATCGCAGGTTTTCAGGGCGGTCTCGAGCATATGCGGCCAGTGCGATAAGCAGCAGGGTCACTGAGGTGAGACGCTGCTGGCCGTCGATGAGCAGACACCGGCTGACACCATCCGGGCCGATGCCGCCTTCCTGCATCCATACGACCGACCCGGTGAAATGCGTTCTCTCAGGATGCCTGCCAGCCGTTACAATGTCGGCCCACAATTGCCGGCACTGCGTCTCGCCCCATGAGTATCTGCGCTGATACACCGGAACCACGAACCGAAGCGAACCGGTCAATAAGTCCAGCAGGATTTTCTTGCCAGCGTCCATGGTGCTCCTCTTCCCTTACCTCACATGCGCCGAGACGCCAGTCAGCAGCACACCCTTTTTGGCACGTGTCATAGCCACATAAATGAGACTTCGTTCCTCCCTGTAGATATCATTCAACGCAGCCGGATCGGCACCGGCAGATTGCAGCGCAGGCTTCGGCGGGCATACACCATCGTTCACGTCGACTACCACCACATAGTCGAATTCCAGACCTTTGACTCGATGCATGGTGGCGATGCGAATTCCTTGCCTTTGCCTGTTTTCTGCATCCCTACCAAGCCGGTACACGCCATACGGCAAGCCGTCATCAAGCGTCTTATACCACTGGTCGATGCAGTAGCGACTTCTTGCTACCACACACACATTACGCGGATCCACACGCCCGCCGTCGGACTCATCGCTGGCCGCGTCTTCCGCCGTGCCGCACAATCCATAGATCCATTCCCTAACGGCATCCATCTCATCTGACTGGGATGCAAACCGCCGCGCTTCGGGAACGGGACCGCTCATCAACGATCTGCTATCGCCGGTCGGACTCTCCCCTCCGTCCAGGTCATCGAACGTTGTGGCCGGCGAAGCATCTTCGATACCATGAACAGCCGCGAACACTGAATCCGCGACATCGGCGCCGGAACTACGGAAAATGGAGTCGGCTGCGCTACGAATCTGTTCGGTGGTGCGATAGTTGATCCGCAGTTTGCGGGCACGTCCCTGGATTCGGATGCCGCATTTCGATAGCACCGCGATATGCCCGTAGATGCGCTGCTGTGCGTCGCCGACGATGAAGATATCATTGTCTCCCTCATCCACCAGAGCACGAATCACACGGTATGCCGGCGTGGAGAAGTCCTGCCCTTCATCGATCACCACATGCGCATATTTCCTTGGCATATCACCCTGCGTGAGCAACGACACGACGTTCTGCATGGCTGTGTCCACATCGTACGCGTCGTTCGCCTGCATGATGCGCCGATACGTTTCCACGACCTTCCAGACGGCGAGCTTCTGCGCTCGGTTTAGTTTCGTGCCGCGCCCCTTGCGTAGTACGCGCATGTAATCGGCTGCATTCCGCACCTGCTGCGGCACAATCACCTGGCTGAGCTCGCTTTTGAAGAAGGAAACCGTGAGTTTCGGATCGTTCACGCCGATGGACGTGATGGCTTTACGCCACGCAGCGTCAAGATCATTGCCATGGTCGGGGCTGCCGTCATACCAAATCTCACCGGAATAGCCATGCCCCGTCAGCAGATCTTTTACGAGCTTGTCGAGATTGACCACGTCGATGGTATTGAATTCGTCTGGCGTGCAGATGAGTTTCAGGTTCGATGCAATATCGGTGGCAAGATTACGCGAGTATGTGGTGAACAGCACTTTCTGACGGCTACCGCTTCTCAGCAGTCTTGCAGCGAGACGTTTCGCGCGATGCATGGCCACCACGGTCTTTCCCGTACCGGCACCGCCGAGCAGGCGGAACGGACCATGGTAATCATGTTCCACATAAAGACGCTGCGATGGATGCAGGAACACACGCCACTGTTCCAGCGGCGCATCCAGAATACGTTTGAGATCCGCTTCTCCCTGCACGACCACGAAAGACTGCTGCGACGCATAGCTTGACAGGGCGGCACGGAAGTCCTCCGGATCGGCCTCTTCACCAGATTCGATGGACGAGGCAGACATCTGCTGCTCCAGCCCCAGCCTGTCGCTGGTCTTGCCTTCGGTTTCATCGAGCAGTCCGAAGACCTCGGACTTGGGAAGTCCTTCAGCAACGAAGGTAAGGTACGTGAAAGCATCCTTTGGGAGCCTGGCCCCCCACCGTTCAAACGCTTCCCACGTCTTTCTCGTGCACATGACTGGCACATACATGTCAGGTACGCCGAACCGGCGCATGTCATTATCTGTCAATGCCCGATAAGTGTCTGGAAGCGGACCGGTATGAGGTTCGGGAGCTTGCTGTGGCATCTGCGGCGTCTTGTCCGTCACAGCTGAAGTTGCAATAGCTGAAGCTATTCCGTGATTCGTGCCGGTATGGTCTTCCGTGGGCTGGAGAACAGATTCCGACGCAGCGGAATCTGATTGGGGCGCGTTTGCGGCAACGCTTCCCCATCCAACTTTGTTTTGGGAATCCTCATGCATCGCTGCGTCGATTTCCTCTTGAGGAGCCATATCGTACAGCTGGATGGCCCTCGTATTCGGGTTGACGCTGATTCGCTTTGTTTCCGCCCATTTGTAAGCGTCATCGTGGTCTCCAACGTACAGCAAAACGTACACGTTGCTGCTTTTCTGGAAAGCGATGATGGCGCGATATCGCTGGTCGATGCGCGCGGAATACAGTTTTTCGTCCGCCGCATTGGCGATTCGTTCCAGATTGATTCCGGATGATCGAGGATTCGCCTGGAATTTTGTCAGAAACGTCGTGGCATGTTTCTGCGCTTTCTTAGGCAGCTCGAGCAGGCTGCACATGAGATCGCTGCCGAGCGCGACCACGGGTTTGTTCATCGTACGTATATCTGCCATCAGCGTTCCATGCCTTCCGTCAGTGAAGCGAACACCTTGTCAAGGTCATCGTTGTTTTCCGTAATGATAGTCCAGCCGCGCTTGACGAATTCGTCGGCGTTCTCTCGGTCGGATTGCAAGTCGTAGGACGGGAAAAACACGATCTTCCCATCCTCCCATGCGAGCTCTGCCTGCGCAATGATTTCCTCGTTCTCGTCCAGCAGCTCATATCCGAGTGCATCCGGTGCCGGTATGTCAGACTCAATAAACCGTTTGACGGCCTCCTTGGTTTCATCCGCGCAATACACGTAGGTCGGATCCGCCAGAATATCGTTCCATTCGGAATCATTGTCTTTCTGCAGATCAGGAGCGTTCCGCAGGCCGTTGCGAAGCGGCTCGTACATGGATTCGTCACGTAGCGCAGCATCACCGATAGCATGGAAGTATTCCGAGAATTGCATCACGTTCGCAAAATGCCAGAAGGCTGCCCACTGCGTTTTGAACGCCTCTGCCTCGTTCTCGTCCAAAGCGTCCAACGGATTATAATCATCGTTCTTTGCTTTCGCGGCATCACGTTGAATGTCCGAGAACACCATGCCGACGTGGGGTTCGGTGGTCCGCATATCCTCTCCAATGCACAAACCGGATTGGAATTTCAGTCTCGTGCAGTTCGAAGGATTCCAGGACGAGCAAATCATGAATGTCGATTCGTTCTCGCCGTGCAACGCTTCATTCCGATGCAGCATATCCACGGCCTGAGGTTCAACGTTCTTGTTTCGCGGATTCAGAGCATAGCTCATTGCCAGCGCTTGGATGGCGAATATCCGTTCGGCATCCGGTTCCGCGAGATAATATTCCAGCATGGCCATTGCCGAAACTTCGCTGGGGTTGAATTCGTCAGTCCTCTTGCCAATCGTGCTCTTGTAAGCCACCGGAGACGGCATGGACTTGGGTGCCAGCATCGGATCGGCGAGCTGCGCCACATCCTTGCCCTGCACATATCCGATCACATCGTCATAATCCAAGGACCATATGCGATAGCCTGCCTGACGAAGCGCTTCCCTCTTCAGGGAATCCTGGGCGACGATGCCTGCATGGTATTGCAGGCCATCGGTGAAGATGGCAACCGGCTTCCTTCCGTCATGCTCAACCACGTCACCAGATTCATCGATATTGCTGACCGTCAGCACGAAATCAGGCTTGCAGGGAATCGCGACCCCATCGGCCGGCCCCAACGCGACTTGTGGCTCGACGCTCCACACGCTTCCGTTCACGGTGATGGAATATCCAGGTTTGCTATTGATGAATTCGTCCTTGACGATGGCACGACGTCCCTTGGCATCGTCGGATTCCGCGAAGGGATGGGCATGCATGCACCGGAGAGCTTCGATGAACTGCTGTTCGAGTCCACTGTCGAACAGTTTGTTCGTGTTGATCTTCGAAACGGTTGTCACACGACTGCGTTTGTTGGCCAGGTCGAGGATGCCCGTGAGCATCGCCAGCGCGGTCTTACGGGAAATAAGTTTCAGGTCCTGGCTTTGTCTGTATGCATACAGGCATCTGTAGCACCCGTCGCCGCCGTTCTTTGCACATTCGCAATGCTCCATGACTTCCTTTGCCCTGGAAAACACCTCGAACATCGTATCCGGATCGGACAGCTGCTTAAGATAGCCGGTTCCTCCGGGCACTGTGTCATATAGAGCAAGATAGGTTTTGCGCAGTCCGGAGTTATCCGGCAACGGCTCGTTCATGAGTGTCGCCTGTAGATGTTCCACGTTGCCGAAGCGTTCACGCAGCCCAAGCATCACTGCGGCGGTCAATGACTCCGCAGCACCGTCCGCACCTTGGGCATCGGCAAGCCCTGGCACGAGCATACGCAGCACTTCCGATTTAACCTCACGGTATAGGAACAGGCACGTGCCGTTCCGCTCCGATTGCTCCAACTGCTGTTCCTGTGCCTTCTTGCGTTCCGGACAGAAGTAGGCGTGCCGTGATTCGCGCTCGCCGAGCAACGCGCCGCATTTCAGGCACACGTTGAAACCATTGCGGATCTCCTTGCTACCGGCGATTTCCACCGAGGCTCCCCTATCAGAAACCTGTCCGAAGTTGATTTCACGGACTGTGCCCTGCGGCGTGTAGTCGAATCCGAAGTTCGTGATTCCCTTGAACTGCCATCCCGATTGGATGTCTGCCGGATCAATGTCCACCATCGTATTCTTCAGGAACTGGGTCTTGGGTCTGCTGTCGGAGGTGTCCTCAATCAGGCTTTCGCTGTAGGTCTCATCGGATATGACGGTGTCGATGCGCAGCATCGGCCTTTTCTGGCCGTTATCGGCCCACTGCATTGACCCACAGGAGGGACAGCTGGCGAGGTTCTCGGTGCTGGAGGCGGGTTCCGCGTGCGAACAGTTCGGGCATAGGCGCCACATTGCCAGTTCGTCGTCGGCACCGCCTTTCAAACATAGCACGCGGCTGATTTTGTATTTGCGTCCGCCCGCGAAGAACGTGTTTCCCGGCGCCAGTTCCGTGATGGCCGTGGCCGCCGGGCGCACGAAATCACGCGTGGCCTTCCCCCTGCGTTTCGTCTTGTCCTGCGCAGCGGGCTCGATTCCGTGTGCCGCATCGGACGGTTCCTTGTCCTCTTTGAGGATGGTGTGGAGGGTCACACCGGTTTCCGGGAACGCATAATTGGGCAGGATACCTTCGTCGGAAAGGTAGTTGAACGTGTTGGTGTTGAGAATGCTTGTGACGATGCGGCCAAGATTGTGAATCTCATCTTCGCATTCGCGCTGCTGCTCTTCGAACGATGAGTCGGAGGGCTTCTTCTTGAGCTCGTCGAGCAACTGCCTCGCAGCGCTCTTCTGCGATTCCAGCGTTCTGACGGTATCGTTGGTTTTTTGGAACACGTCGTAGACGCGTCTGGCCATGGTGCTGCCATCTTCCGTACCGCGTACGAATCCGTCGAGCTGCGTTCGGAGTTCCTCGGAGAATGAGAACATTCTTCCGAATCCGTCGAGCAATTCGCCGGAATGTTGGCCTGTCCAGTTCAGGAAGTTCACCGGGAACCCGCTGGAGCCGCTGCCGTTGACATTATCCAAACAGTTTTTCAATTTATCAGGCACTACATCGGCCGGCTCATTACCGGCATCCAGCATGGCATGCACCCAACGATCCAATGCGTAGGCGGTGAGCTGACGTTCCAATACCGCGGTCGCGTCGAGGAAGATGTGCGGCGGGTTCACCGCGCCTCCAAGCATATCTTTCGGACGCTGGTAGAAGTACGTGTCGTGTTCCTTGGTATTGGCCACCGCCAGCACCAAGGAGTTGCCGTCACGTCGCCCTGCACGACCGGCACGTTGGATGTACTGGGCTTGGGTAGGCGGAATTGACGAGAGAATCACTGTGGAGAGGTCTCCGATATCGATGCCCATCTCCAGGGTCGGCGTACAGGCGAGCACGTTCACGTCGCCGGGCTTGCGGTTCTTGCGTTTGAATTCCTCTTCGACCTTGGCACGGTCATCGCCATTGAGCAGCCCCGTGTGTTCGGCAGCGTGGATGCGATCGGCTGGCTCTCCGCAGTACAGCTTGCCATAGTAGCGCAATTCCAGGGCTTCGGCTTCGGGAGTGCCGGAGACCAGTCTGCCCGGGCATTTGCGGATACGGCAACGTGCTCCGTTCCACGCGTCAAGGTTCTGCGTAGCGCACGAATAGCTCCGTCCACACGTGTCGCAGATCAACTGCGTTACCTTGCCACTGACCGTGCAACCGGACTCGTTGAGCCCGTACACGGTGCGTTCCATTTTCATGCTTGGATAACGTTGCTGCGTGATGAATCCTGCTGCTATGCACTCTTCGAGCACGATTCCCAACAGTTCGTGGTGGATGTCGCCTTCAAGGGCGCCGTCGGTGAGGTACCGGTCGACGATCTGACGGTATGCCGGCGAATTCAGGGTATTGAAAACGCCTTTGCGCACTGGCTCCTTGTCCGACAGGAAATAGGGCATACCATCCGCGTACATGCCGGGCATCCATTTGATGTTCGCGTTGGAGAGCAGGAACTTGTTGCCGTCGTTTTGCAGGAACTGGTCATAGGTCACGTCGAGGAACGCGCCTTTCGTACGCAGCTGGTCGAGGAACGCCATGATCAGTCGGAGCCAGTCAGTCTCCATGATGGAATTCTCGTGCAATCCGATCTCGTTATGGCAACGTTCGGCAACGGTCTGTGCCACACGTTTCAGGAGAATCTGGTCGAATGCTATTGCGGCGCAGCCGGATTTCTCCAACGTGCGCCCGGTACGGGAGCGCATGCCGAATTCCAGCAGCGATTCCAGTCGGAGTCTGCGCTCGATCCAATCGAGCAGCTGACGCCGGCCGGGCCCTGCGGGATTGCCTTGCAATACGGCTTCGTATTCGCGCATCCATGTCATGTTCGGCGCGATGAATCGCACGATGTATTCGTTGTCGTCCGGATAGCGGCGATGGTAGTAGTCGTTCTGGCTGTTGAGATATTCGGCGAGGGAAACGCCGTCCTTGTGTTCCTCGCGCATGTAGTCCATGGCGGAGTTGCGCAGGGCGAATCGCCAGGTGCGGGAGTTGAACACGCTGGCTCGGTAAGAGGCGTCCTGCACACTGTCGGAGAACACGATGGCCTTGCTGTCGTCGTTGAAGGAGTCTCCGGAAAGTTGGGTGAGCATCACACTGACCTGCGTGGTGGTTCTCACACCGACCATGGCAATGTCCTGTTCGCTGCCGCAGAACGGACACCGATAGTGCTTGCGGTTGCCGGATACAAGCTCCATACCCCTAGCGACCATGGGTATGCGCTGCTCTCCACAGGCCGGGCATTCATGTTCCGTGGATTCGAAACGTTCTACGGCCTGTTCCTTCATGCATGCATTGCAGAACCAGACCATGGCTCCGTTGTCGGCATGCGGGTCAAGAACATAATCCATGGTGCAGGGTTGCAAGGTCACCAACGCATTGTCGGCATGGTAGGCGAAATACTCGTTGTAGAACGTTCGTGGGTCACCCATGCTGATGCCGCCGTCTTTGCCGGCAAGTCCAATCCATGCGGTTCCTCCGCAATCACGGCAGTTAATCACCGGCATGCGGGTCTTGAGGTCGTCTTTGGACAGTTCGACGACCGGACGGTAGTCGATGCTCCCCTCCTGCGAGGTGATGTTGGCGACCACGCGGCCGAGTTCCTTGACCCATAGCTGCACCTGCACGTTCAGGAACGGACGTGTGTGGCCTTCCGAACCGGTGCGCGCGTGGGAGACAAGCGCTATCAGCGCGTCTACACAGGCCTTCTGCTGACGCGGATGCAAGGCGTTGAACCTTGCATCCATGATGGCGAGCCTATCCAACAGTTTGTGATCGATTTGCTGGGGTTCGTCGCAGATGAACGAGGACAGGCTGGCCAGGAACCTTGAATGGCGGAGGGATTCGGCGAGCCGGATGCGTGCCTTGTCTGCGGAGACCGGCTCTGTGGGAGCTTCGTCAAGCCATGCTTGAGCCGCAAGGGCAAGATATTCGCTGGGGTCAACATCCTCTTCGAGTTCGATGAGCCGGTCAGCTTGCGCGGCAGTAGGCATGGTGTCGTCGTAGTCGCTGGTGACGAAGAATTCGTCGACGCGAAGACGATCCTCAGTCACCACGGATTCCGGTGTGAACGTGGTGTTGAAGATCTGGTTGGCATACGCGCAGACGTCACGTACTGTCTCTTCGGTGCCCATGGTGGCCGACGTGCCGACGAAGCACATGTCATCGCTGGTGGTATTCAGCCTATCGGTGAGCCTGCGCAGCAGGCAGGCCAAGTCGGTGCCCTGCGCGCCATCGAAAGTGTGCAATTCGTCCACGACGAAATATTTGAGCGTGTCCGGATCATTGCTGTCCCAGATCCGGGAGTCTTTGGGGCGCACCAGCAGGTAGTCGAGCATCTTGTAGTTGGTGAGCAGGATGTCCGGCGGGTTCTTGAGCAGCTCATCATGACTGGTCACGATGTTGGTGGCGGTCATGGCATGATTGTCCTTGTCGCTGCCGCCTTGGCTCATCTGGCCCACATACATGCCCGCGGTCACATTGTTGCGCAGTTCCGGACTGTCGTGGATGAGTTCGGCCAATCGCTTCGCCTGGTCGGTGGCGAGGGCGTTCATCGGATAAACGAGGATGGCCTTGATGCCCTTGCGTCCAAGTCTACGCTGCCGATAACAGTAGTCGAGGATCGGGTACAGGAAACATTCGGTCTTGCCTGAGCCGGTGCCGGTGGCCACCAGTGTGGATTCACCGGCGGCGATGCGCTCGAATGCGCGCATCTGGTGCGCATATGGCCGGTACGAGGGGTGCAGGCACGGGAACGGGAATTCCGCATGTTTGCCGACCACACGAAACGGCAGTTTGACTGATACGAACGGCTCCTGGGAAAGCATGCCTTCCTGATGTGCGAGCCTGCGGATGGAGCCACGGAACGGCATATTGGTCATGGGGAACGTAGTCTCCACGTAATCGGCGAGTCCGGACTGGATATGCCGTGCAAGCACCATGGGAATCATTTGGCATCTCCATACTTCTGCGTGAAGAACTTCCACGCGGTTTTGTAATCCTCTACGCGATCGCATTTGTCGAACGGCGCCACATATTCGATGGTCCGCTCACGTGGACCACCCGGCTGGGTGTCGTCTGTGATGGGGCGGGGGAACACCTTGCCCGCAGGCGCGTTCTTGATTTTCTCGAAATCAGGACGTTTGAAAGTCAAATCACCGTAATTCTTCTTGGAGAAGACGATGCGGCCATTCGCGTCATACCAGGTGTCGTCCTCATAGCCGCTCAGCACGGTGAAGGTCAGACGGTAGATGTCGATGAGCTCGTCCAAGGTGATGCCGAGCGCCATGGATGCCAACACATCCAGCTCCACCAACGCCTGCCGGCGTTCATAGTCCGTGCGCAATGGCGTATGCCAGTTCCATTCGTCCGTCAATGAGGTGAATGCATCGGCGGTAAGTCGAGGATCATCCTTCGCCCAGCTCATGGACGTGTACGACTCCTCCCAGCAGGATTGCCACAGGTCTGCATACGACTTGGTCAGACAGTTGAGCAGCAGACCGCGGAGACGAATTTCGGGAGCAAGGTTCGTCTCAGGGACTGGTTGCAGACTCAATGTTGTCGCGTTGATATTCATCTTACCGATTGAACGAATGAAGAAATCATATGGCAGAGCGGCCTCGAGGCCGCTCATGAGCGCGAGCAACGCGTAGCGCTCTGGGTGCACGCCATAGCCCGCTATGGCGTTCACCCAGGCTACGCCTGGGTGAACGCAGGACGCTTGCAGTGTCCTCTCACCGGTTAATGGGACCATTCCTCGGCAACAGAGCCTATAAACAGCATCGAATCGGCTGGCAGCACCGTTTTCTTGATTTAGCTCAGCCATTTTTTGCACACGCGACTCATATTCCGCGTCCGTGCATGCCTGCGAGTATTTCACGCGCGGCATATAGTCCGCTGGAATGTCGGTCAAGTCAATTGGATCATAATCGCTGTTGACCTTGTAGTTTCTGCGGGTGGATTGCAGCAATGGATTGGCAACGCCAATGAACGGGCTGGAATAAATCAACGCTTTCGCTGAAGTCGGGAAATGAATATCATCCTTGATGGTGCCATCCTTACGGGAATTGGTTTCATGCCACATTCCCGAATATGTGATTTCATCAGCATAGTTCCTCAATGTTCGAGGAACCTCCGACATCTTCTCCAGTGCAGAAAGCAACTCCGTCGCATGCATGCCAACCATTGGCGCTTGTAACCATCCGCTCGATTCGCCGCTGCCAACCAGACGGGAAAACATGGACAGTTCACCCTTGGAGATGGAAATAACACGGCTCTTATGCCCTCGCGTATTCCATTCACCTAGTTCATTCTTGACTCCGGGAATGGCACCAACGCCATCGGACGCATAGCATTCATCAATAGTCTTGGGATCGTAGAGGTTCCAAATGGAATCGAAATGAGGAAGACTGCCACTTACGCTTGGATTCTCATATATGTTCAGACTGAAGGATGTATGGTGATCAACGCCTGCAAACAGTTTTCTCTCATTGATGAACTGGAAATGGTACCGAAGTCTGCGGTACATCTGCTCACGCAGTACGCCCGCTCGCGTATCACCATACAGTTCATCGGGATGTACAAATGCACTTACACCGTCATACTTACGCGTGTAATCCCAAGCATTCGGCAGGAAGCAGCGGAACAGGTTCGTCTGCTGGCCTTGCAGCAGCGGATAGTTGCCGATGGCGTTGTAGAACGCCATCTGACCGGCCGTTGCCGCATACTCGCTGATGAAAGCGTCATGCGTGCGTTGATTCTTCAGCAATTCGGGCAGTTTCTTGTTCAACTCGGCTGCGCTGATGGATTGGACCGCATACTCCGGATTCACCTCGGAAATGGCATTGGCCGCTTCCCACTGAAGCTTCACCCACGGCGGATTACCCACCATAAAGTCGAAGCCGCCGTCCTTGAACGCGTCGGCGAATTCGAGCTCCCAGTGGAAGAAGCGCTGCTTCTTGGCGACTTCCTTCACCAAGCGAAGCCTTTGCGCAGGTTCCCCGTCACCTCTGCAAAGCTCGTCAAGGTCCACAGCATGGTCGTACATGTAATCACGCTCATGGCTGTCATCCATAGCATCCATAAGCGTGGGCTGACCATTGTCCATCGGCATCAGCGTGAATCCCTCTTCCTGTGGGATCTCGCCGGTGAGGATCAGCGACATTTCCATGAGGTACTGCGCCCTCGTGGGAAGCAGGTTCGCTTGGTCGATGGGCCAGAACCACAGCGAACACCAGTAGTCCATGGCGAGTTTCAGACGAGCGTATTCGCTGGCATTCTCGGCCTTCTCCGAATGGTAGGCAACGCGAAGCATCTCGTCCTTCTCACGGATGGTGAGGTTATTGCCGCGGAAGTATTCGCTTTCGATGCCGAGCGAGCCCTGTCCAAGCTTCTGTTGGTTTTCCAAAGCTTTCGCAGTTTTCTTGGAAGCATTCGCATCGAAACCGTAGATGATCAGATCGTCCTGGGTCGCCTTCTCCAATTGCCGACGTGCCTTGATCTGGCCGCGCCACAGTTCGTCGACGGTCTTCGACAACGCCCTCATCAGGCCGATCTCCGTTGGGGAATAGGGCTTCTTAGCGAATTCCTTCTTCCAGGCCTTGATGGTTTCCAAGTGTTCGGATTCTATGCTTTTGACAGTCTTGTCATCATACTTGCACATGTCCGGATCTCCGGTCAGGAACTGGTAGATGCGTTTGACGGACGACGAGCTCTGGTTGAACCCGATATGCTTGGGCTCGACCTCATACCAGTGGCGGTTTTTGGTCGTGCTGGCCAGATCCGACTCAAGGTATCCAACGCGGCGGCCGCCGATCAGTGAATTGCCGCATTGCAGCTGTGTGCCGAACCATGGCACGAAGGATCCTTCGCAGATGGTGTTGAGCCATAGTGACACTTCCCCCAATTCCACTGCAACGGGGTTCAGGTCGATGCCGTAGATGTTGTGGTCGGCGATGTACATCTTAACCTTCTGCAGTTCAGCCTGCCTGCGTTCCGCGGGAATCGCCGCCTTCTGGCCTTCCTCAGCAACCCGCTCCTTCTCCCTGCGGTTCAGATACATAGTGGCCAACTGGTTGATGGTCTCGTTCAGGAAGGTCGCAGAGCCCATAGCCGGCTCGCAGATCTTCAGGCTCAGAATATCGATGGCTTGATAGATACGTGGCTCAATCTCCTTGAGCGCGTACTTCACCAGGCATTGCGCAAGACTGTCCGGCGTATAGAAGGAGGCCGACGTTTCACGTTCCCGGCCTGCAAGCCGATAAATGAACGTGCCGGGCTCGTAGGTGCGCAGCTCGCCGGCATGCGGGGTTTTGTCCGGGTAGCGGACGCGTTCGCTCTCCGAATAGTTGTCGAGTTCGCGTTCCGGCACGAAGTAGCCGACTTTCAAAGGGTCGTAGGAATCCTTGGCACGTTTGACCTCGTAGAGCTTCTCCTTGGCGATAAAACCACGGTAGGACAGCAATGCCTCATACACGGCACCCATCTGGCTGATGCCCAGGGCCGCATAGGAGATGCGCTGCCTGCGTTTGACTCCCTTACCCGTCTTGGTGACGCTCATCAGGTCGATGATGCGCAGCATCACGCTGTCGCGGAGTGCGGCATGTTCAATCAGCGCGGTCCGCTCCGGATCGAAAATGTGCGCCTTGAGCGGCGGAACCATGAACACCGCATTGATGGCTTCCTCGCCAACCAACCCCTTGAAATCCTCATCCGCCTTCGGGTAACCGTTGAACACCAGATCGTCGAGTCGGCGCAATGTGTCCGCTAGATAGGTGGAATCGCCAGCCTCATCCATGCGACCACGCATCTGTTCCGCAATATCTCGCAAGCTGTCCAGCGAATAGCCGGTACGGTAGATGTCGGATTTCATCGGCGCGTAGCCGAGCGACGGCTTCGCCTCGATGAACAGGAGGAACAGCAGACGGTACATGTAGCGTAACGCCTGCACAGTCAGGTCGCCTGCGTCGATTTCATCAATGCTTCGCCCCTTATTACAAGTCCAGTCGTGGATGACCTCGTTGCCAAGTATCTCCACACATTCACGTAACGCGGAACGCAGATTGTCAGACACCTCAACCGCGTTCTTCGCAGACGTGTCATCAAACGTGTCAAGCAGACTGTCACCTTTGTTCGGGCAGAGACTATCGCGACGCAACAGCACAGCCATCGCCGTATACACATGATCCTGATGGCGGCTGAAGATCTCGTCCAGGTCGAACAGCATGCATTTCTTGTCATTCCATTTACGGCGGTCGATCAACGCTATCTGATGCAACCCCATGAGAAGAATCCACCGTGCCGGCTCGTCGAAATCGGCGAGCAGCATGCGTGCATATTCCTCACAGGAGGTGCCGTCCTTGCCAGAGCCGTCTTCGATGGGGCTTTCCAGAACACCTGCCTCAGCACTATCGGACAGGCTCACCAGAACTTGCAAGCGCGGAGCCCCATCGGAATCATTGACCTGATAGTAGACAGGAACAGACTTCCCTGAAATCCGGTCAGGCAATCCCTCGTCTTTGGTTTGATTCCCCTCCTGCGTATAGCCGAGTGCGGCGAGCATGCCGTCGATGAAATTCCGTACCCGTTCAGCTGGAAACAGATCGTTCTCGTTGTTGTTGATGACTTCGGTGAACGACTGGCGCATGTCCTTCAGCAGTCGCGCTGGGCGTTCCTCAGGAGGAAGCTGTTTCCAAGGTGCGGAGGCATTCTTCACTTCATCCGGAAAATATTCCTTCATGTAGTACGGCGTGTAGAAGTCATTGACCGCCTCGATGCCTGGGAATGTCTCGTTCAGTTCCTTCGCCATGGTCTCCCCCTCTATTCCTTACCTACGAATGCGGCCGCAATACGGATCACTGGTTCGCCGGAGGCGTCCAATGTGTCCTGAACCCAGTCGGCATATTGTTCGAGCATCCGATCAACCTGTTTTGTGTTTTCCTTGGTGTTTTTGCCTTGGGATTGCAGCAGTGCCTTGCGTGCATGGGACCAATGCTCGATGCGGCCCATTTGCCGAGTCACTTCTTTATCTGCCTGCGCACGATATTGTTCACCGCAATCGCTGAGCATGCTCTTGCCGCGCGATACCGCATCCTCCAACAGCAGTTGTGCCGCATCTATCTGTTCGGAGCTGGCCGCGGAATCCTCTCGATTCACATAACGACGTTCAGTGGTTCCCGGAATCAAGTTCCCACGATATCCGGTGATACGCCACACTTCCTCAAGTGGCAGTATGCCCATGCATTCGCCATCGAGATACCGTACACCGAACCATTCATCGATCACCGGGGATGCGTGCCTGTTGGCGACCATGCCGTTCATCAGCATAATCGTCTCATCCGCATGCAGGTTTCCGTTGGTCACGCCAATAATCGGGGCCTCGTCACGTTGGTACAGCAGTGAGGAAGCCTTCAACCCGACCCATTCCGCGATCGGATTCAACTCTCACAGGTATTGAACCCGACTCCATGACTCGTCGTTAATACGGGCCAGCAGACCATTGGCTTGGTCTTCGCAGTATTTCGCGTCATCACTCCATTCGGCGATGTTGTCTTGCAACACCCGCGTGTTCGGCACACGTCTGCGCAGCCACGCGCGCAACGGGCTCTCCCCTTGGAACTCCACCGCGAATCCATGAGCATCACGCAACTGACGTTTCGATTTAAGACCAGCCGACTGCCGGAACTCCTCGCAGGAGAGCCCCTCATCCACATACTCGTAATCCGACATCAGCGTAGAGGAATCGACTATGCCGCCATCGTCGGCACTCCCAGTCACGCTCTCCCCTGCGGACTCGTTTTCCTCAGTGCTCGTAGTATCGGAACCATCCAGCGTAGTGAGGTTGAAAAAACTCAATGGATCGAAAACATCGTCATCCGCCACAGTCTCAACGTCTCCGGAACGTTCGTCCGAATGATCGATGTCCTCATCAGGAACACAAAGTCTGGCTGCGAAATTCTCCGCCGATTCGCCGGACTCAATCGCTTCGCGGGTGAAATCTTCCTCCTGATCGACGTCGAATTTGCCCATGAGCAAGGACGGATCGCCGATATCCTTACGTGCCTGGTCTTCCTTCTGCTGCAGGATCTCGAGAATATGCGCATCACCTTGAATCTTTGCGTTACGCGAGTTAATCATCATGAAACGAATATCAGGCTGTTTACGCTGCCCATAACGGTCGATGCGTCCGTTACGCTGCTGGAATACCATCAACGACCATGGAGTGTCGAAATGGATGAGTCTGTGGCTCAGATAGTGCAGGTTCAGACCTTCAGAGGCCACGTCGGAGGCCACGAGAATACGTACAGACGAGGACTTCGTACCGAAATCCTCGACGATTTTCTGCTGTTCCACATCGCTCATGCCTCCATCCATGGAGACGATAGCCTTCTTCGGTAGTTTGAGATCCTGTCGCAAGTGCTCCTCGAGATAGTTCTTCGTCTCGATGCGTTCCGTGAAAATCACGATACGGTCGTCGGCGTCTTCACCGTTATGCCAACCGTAATCGGCACTGCGCAGAAGCTGCAGCAGTCTCTGGTATCGGGAAAACTGCATCGGACCGATCTTCTCCAAGGCAGCCTTGAGCCCTTCAAGCCTGTCAATGTCTCCGGTCTGATCGGACGCATCTTTTTTGGCAAGCCGCTTCACTCGCTCGTTGATGGTTTTGATGCACGCTGCCGGCGATGAAAACAGACTCTTCTCAAGCATCGTCTTGAACAGGAAGGAATTGCTTCTCTTCTGATGCATATCCATGACGAGTTTCATATCGGTCAAGTAATCGAACGCCTCTTCCTCGGCTGTGGTGGCCATGCATTTCTCCTGCGTCACCTTGCGCTCCGGGAAGCTGCCTGACACCTCGGCCATCACGTCCTTCTTGAAACGGCGGACGTACAGGTGTTCGACATCCTTCTTGTCGTACCGCTCCGGATCAGGCAGAGTGGTTGGGTCGAGCATGTTCATCAACGAGGCGAAACTACGAGCGCGGCCGTCATGAGGCGTGGCGGACAGCATGATCAACGTATCGGAACGGGAGGCAAGGCGCTTGGCGAGCTTGGCGCGCTGTGCACTACGGCCGTTGACGGCACGGTCGGCGACATTCTGAGCCTCGTCGATCACGATGATGTCCCAATACGAGGCATCGAGTGCCGCGCCATATTGGATGTCCCGTTTCAACGTATCAATGGAGATGATCACCTTGTCGTAATAGGAGAACGGGTTGGCGTTCGCAGGAATCTCGGAACGAATCTGCTGGATGCGCGAGGAGTCCAGACTCATCAGCGGGATGGTGAACCGTTCCCACATCTCCTTCTGGAACTGGACCATCATGCTTTTCGCCGTTACCACGAGAATACGGCGGCCTTTGCGGCGCTTGATGAGTTCCGACATCAGGATGCCAGCCTCCAAGGTCTTGCCAAGACCGACAGCGTCGGCGATGAGAATTCGCTGGCGCGGTTGGGCGAGCGCCTTCTTCGCCGGAACGAGCTGGTACGGCAGGGAGTCCATGGCAGCCTTGTTGCCGACATGAATCCTCGCATCGGTCGGCGCAGTGGCACGTAACAGACTCTCGATGAACAGATGCGATTTCGCAGCTCTTGCCGAGGTGTCGGGAATGAAACGCGTCTTCACCGGATCGACAGGTGTAATTGTGTCCAAATCATCAAGGAACGTGGCCGTCATGTCCCGCACCAGAGCGGAGATACCGGTGCATGAAACGGCATGGTTGCCAAGACTGTTCGGCTCGACTTTATCGACAAGCCACTCCTGGCCGCGGATCAGCACTCTCATGCCGGGAGAAAGCAGTTCTCGTTCCGAATGTGCGCCATGCCTCATTGCCGTGTGCTCCCCATATGCTCTCAATCCCAATGTTTTCGCATATATTGTATGTCATTAGGGGTTGAAACCTTCTGCTTTCCCGCATGAATGTTAGATACACGTATGTTTTCGTGCATTGATACTTGGAATCATCTACATCTTTCGATTATCACTTCCCGAATCCTTACCTCCCCATCGCAGCTTAATGCAACAAATGCGGATGCCGAACAAATCTACCGACAGAAGAGAGTAAATCATTTAATATAGCTACACTGGTACAACATGACCGAGAAGAGCAATGCAGCAGCTGAAAGTGAAATACCAGAGCTCAAGCCTCTATACCCCCAATATGACGAATCGAGCCACTCACCCTATGTGAAGAGGCTTGAAAAGGCGTTGCAGGGCGAGGATACGAAGATACACAACATAGCCCTATCAGGCGTCTACGGTTCCGGGAAAAGCAGCATTCTTGAGAAAGTCGTTAAAGACCTTGAGGAAGAGCGCCCTCATACAACTAGGACAATCTCACTGGCGCCTTTGGCTGCACAGCTTAGGAAGCAGGATGACAGGAAGGTCAATTCCGTCTCAGATGAAGGTAATCCCGCTTCGAGAGAAGCATCCAGGGCACTTCCCCCAAAATCTTCCAAACCTTCATCCATAACCAATCTCATTCAAAAAGAGATCATTAAGCAACTTCTATATGGAACAGACCCCGGAAAGATTCCGGCATCGCATTTCCATAGGATAAATGAAATCGGACTAGGCAAGCAGCTACTTTCCTCCCTTGCTTGCGGAACACTTTTACTGTTTATTCTTGATATCCATAAATGGCCTTATAATCGTATTCAAGAACTTTTGACTTGGCTACCAATCCCAACAAGCATTACCAAAATTCTTGCTGAAATCGTCATAATTGGCCTGCTACTAATAGCAACGTTCGCACTATTCCATTATTTCGGCACCCGCATCCATCTAGCCAAAATAGATGTTGGAACAACAGGCATTACCCTTGGGGAGAACTCGGACTCTTATTTCGATCAGTATCTTGATGAGATCATATATATCTTTGAAAAGACAGGAATCCGAACTGTATTTTTCGAAGATCTTGATCGTTTTCAAGATGCTCAAATCTTTGATTCATTACGCGAATTAAATCAGATTCTCAATAATGACCCAAAGCTACGACACACAGAATCGACAATCCAGAAAATCAGTCGACGATTGCACTTCTCTCGTTTCGCAGAGGAAAAGAATCCTCAGCCCAGTACACCTATACAGTTCGTATACGCTATTCATGATGCGATATTCAGCAATCAATATGTTTCGGCTGACGAACAGGTGAGCAATAAAGAAGCTCTGGCTCATTCCTTCTCTCGCGCGAAGTTCTTTGACCTCATCATTCCAGTGGTGCCATTTGTTTCGGCAAGCAATTCATGCCAAATCGCATCGGAAACGTTGGAAGATGTTCTTGATGCGAATGACCCTCAAATGATTAACCTTCTTGAACTCGTTGCAGATGCAGTTCCCGATAAACGCACTTGGATCAATATTCGCAATGAGTTCATTGTTTATAAAGAGCAGCTGCTTAACCCGAAAAGGACCAATCTTGGACTGTCCCCTGTCAAGATGCTCGCAATCCTTATATACAAGAACTGTTACCTTGATGATGCCATAAAGTTACAGAACGGCCGGAGCAGGCTTGACCACATCTATAAGGAAATAAGAGAGATAATACAGGAAGATATTTCCGCATTAGATTACAAAAACAAAAATCTAAAATATAAAATCAACGAAATCTCAAATGGCAGAGCCGCTGAAGAATACGCTAACGAGCTTCGAACGGACCTTATCTATCTGCTTGCCGATTTGAATAATCAGCAAGCAGATAGATGCCAATCAATTAATATAAATATTCCAAACAACAGTCAAAATACATATGCTGCCGACGATCCGAAACTCTGGGACGACATTTCTCGCTGTAAAGAAACCAATCGAATCAACATTCGAATTTCTTTTCGCAATAGTTACTATGATAATCCATCATTTGATTTCAGCTCCACAATAAAGACTTTTAAAAGGATCATGGGTAAATCACTAGACACCGACTGGCGAAAAGATAAAGAAAAAAATCTTATAGATGAGAAGAATAATACATCACTGACGATCGAAAAACTTCGGTCAGGAGACTGGGAATTTATTACCCACTATGAAGCGGCGAAACCATGTCACAATCAAGAACTTTATGCTTTACTAGGTGGAGACAATTCTCTGCTGAACCGACTCATCTCACACGGATGGATCGGCCAGGACTATATGCTCTATTCCACAATATATACAGATGAAGGAGTAACCAGGAACGCACTGAATTTTATTCTCCATCATATCGATGGCAACAATCCTGACTATCAATTCAAACTTGACAACAAGGACACTAAAGACGTCCTCCGTCGAATCAAAAATCGAGACAAAACGATTTTCAGCCAGCGGAGAATACTGAACATTGATCTGCTGCATTACATGCTGTCGCAGAATGAAGATTCTGAAGTAGTCCAGGACACTAATCAAATCATCGAGATGCTATCCCCATTGGACAACGAGACCTCTGAATTCGTTTCAGCATATCTGGACCGTCTTGACGATAAAGCTAACTCATTGCTCGACAAGATGGCAAGCCGCAGCCAAAAGTTACTTAGCTTCCTAGCTCAACGAGGAACAACAGGCACTGACATGCTTTGCCAGCATCTTGATGTGGCGTTCCATCATCTATCAAGAGAAATCCAATACACCGTAGACGGTAACCTAGCTGATTTTCTTCAGAACCATTGGCGAAGCATCTCAATCTTCAGGGATTCCAATATCGCTCCGGCACTCGTTGAACCTATAGTCCAGATTCTCAACGATGGGAAAGTCAGAATAGACTCCCTCTCCGAGCTGGGTTATAAGGATTCAAGTTCTGGATTGCGATACCCCTGCGTGGAACAGAACCTATACGTATTTTCAAGAGGTAATCTTGAAACCGCGTTGGACACCATAAGCCAATCAGATAATAATCAGGATGGTTCATATAGCGTCTGCAATAGACTTCCTGCGCTCAACATGATTATGCATATCAGCAGAACAGTGTATGCGAATGCGCTTGGGCACCTTGAGAAATACTTTGATCTTCTGACCAAAGATGAATATGCATTGGATTGTTCTTCTAATCAGAATATCGCCGATGACCTGCTCCACATCCTTGACGATATTCGTCAACAAACCGATGAAGAAGATACAAAAAAGCTTATCCATACACTGTTGAACAAATGTTCGTCAGCTGCCCGTCTTCCCCTTTTTGATGATCATTTTGAGGATTATACCGATGCACTCATGGAATGCGATGCAGTTCATTTCACTCCGATGAACCTACAGTGGGCTTTCGCCCATGACGCGCTCACCGAACATGAATCCTCAATGACCACGTGGATCCAAAAACATGACTCTTTCGAACAGGGCGATACAGACGAGAAACTTGATAAAGAAAAACTCGCTGAAGATACAATCAATCTTCCACCCACCATTCTGAATAGCGATAGGAAAATACACCTTCTCCAAGAACTCGAACTCGAAGGTCCTATCCCCATCTCATCCATCGAGCCGGATAAGCAAGACCTTGCACATTGCCCTGAGATATATGCCCAACTCCTCAAGAATGGGCTCGTTGTCGATACGGCAGAATCCTTCAAGGCCCTGGATGGACTGCCATGGCCCGTGCGAGAAGCTTGGATCAAGGAATCGCAGGAATTCGCTAATTATCTTGGTGATGCGGATCTTCACCCCAATGAAGCGTGCTACATCGTCTGCAATAAGGATTCACGATTAAAGAAATCCGCGGAAGCCATTATGAACAATTTCCGCGACTACACGGAAGGAGCCGACGAGCCAAATCTCCTCAATGCATCAACTACCCTAATCAAAAAGGGAAAGGCCATCGACAGAGGAACACTTCAGAAGCTTGCCGAATATGACGATGGATTAGTCAATACCCTGCTCCTTTTTGATGCCGGGCTTGAGCCTAAATCGGCAATCGTCATGTTTGCCTATACTCTTGAATATATGACTGCCCAGGATCAACCAGAAAATGAGATTGTTAAAAACATGAAACAATTTTTCCAAAAAGTCGGAGGTGACTATCTGAAATTCACTGATCCTAATAGCAAGTGCATCATCCTTCCAAACACTGCCGAAAATCAGCAGATTATTAAAACTCTATGCAATTGGAAGCCTCAACTCATACCGCAGATCGAAGAAATCGATGAGGAAAATTTAATCAAGATTAGACGAGATCAAAAGCTCTGGAACGGATTCTTCAAGCAAGATAAGTAACCTTGCAGCCAATACTTGAGTCCATTAACCAATTAGACTACAAGTAATCTACTTGAGCGATGGGGCTGGGAGCAGCAGACAATTCAGCTGCCGCTCCCAGCCCCACCTTTTTCAGTCGCCTATCTCAATCGCATAAGTCGCGACTTCATCTTTCACTGCAAAGGAATCATCTACGCCACTGTTTCGCTTTTTCATGAAGTTCCTGCTCATCAAAAGCCTCACCGCAGCAATCTGCCAGACGCCGAAGCACATCAATCTCTTGGCTTGTAATCTTGCCATCGACCGCTGCCATAACAGTACATGCACGATAAATCGGAGCAGCGTCACTAATTTGACTCAGCATGCTCCAGATTTTGGAATAATCCACTTCTACAGTGTTGCGTATTTCATCTAACGTCTTAGCTGAGACACCTGACTCGCTACTGATCAAAGTCAGATAATGAAACAATGTATATTCAGCCTCATCCGACTGTGCACCATTTGCAGCAATAATCATCCAAGCGGCCCATAATAATTCATCCAAGCAATGCTCCGAAGCATTCACCATGCGCTTTGCGGATTCAATCATCTTGGCCTCTTTGCGCATGATTTCACGGGCTTTATTTGCCGTTACCTTCGTCATCCAATAATTCACACCCGTAGACAGCGGTATGCTCACCACCGGAATTGAAATTTTGATGATATTGCGCTGCAATAAATACTTGCCGATAACCGGAAGGCTCTTGGCTGCGACGAGTCTGGGACCTGAAAAAATCGCTTTTACCACTGGTCGGACCACAGCCGGGACCCCTTTTAGAACAGCATTACCGGCATCCTCTCCAACCTGTATGGCAAAAGCTATTCTGATCAGTTTCCACAAATCTTCAGGATCGTCCAAATCCAGTGGAACGCCATATAAAACTGCAATATCATATGCCAAACGAAGCTGCAGCTGAGAAGCATAAACTAAATCCACACCGAACGCAGCAAGACCAGCTGGCCCAGTAACAGGGGAAGCACCACCAGCTGATCCTAGGGTCGCAATAACAGCTGTGGAATACGCCGCTGCAGTCAAAGACCCCTCTATCCCCGCATATTTGGCCGCTAATTTTATTCGGGCTTGGACAATTGCATCAGGAGGAAGGTTGGGATATTTTCCCTTAAAATAGTCAGCATTCACCTTCTGGACATACTTATCAAGAGAGAAGGTCAGCAACTTCGCAAACCATTCTCCATTTTTGAATTCATCAATATTGATGCCCTTGACGAAATTCTTAATATCCGCAATTTGATTTTGAACCGCCTTACGTGTGTCCTTGTCACTTTTCGCTTCCTCAAACAGCGAATCATCGGAAGTCATAGAGCCAACCCTCTTCATTCGTATTTCTTTGTCTTCCCATCAAAGTGTAGCCTGTTCCACTTTCCATCCATTGAATCCGGGTTAGCCATGTTCTCCCTACTCTGATAAGACGCACTACGCTTAACGCCCATGGTATCTGCTCACTTACTTGTTCGATGGATGATATGCGAACAATACGCATTTACCATAAGCCATGTTTTCTTCGCGAGCGCGAGGGACTTCCAGCAGATAGATTCTGCGTTCAAGTCAACGAATCAATCAAGGCCACTCGCGCATTTGCGCGCATTTGCACGTATTTGCACGCACAAATGCGCGCACTCAGATCTTGATCACATACTTCGTCATTCGTACGGCATGTTCAATCGCCAAGGAAACCAACGATGCTCCCATGAAACTCCTTGGCAGTAAAACGCACAACGAGATATTGAATCGGGGAATACGCAAGCTGCAATCGCGTCATTGTAATCCGAATCGCGTCGCAATCGCGTCATAATCGCGTCATCAAAATCCGAATCCCGTCATAATCCCGTCATGATCGGGTAGTGTCCGAAAAACATGGCTGTAATGAAAAGATTCCTTCAACACCATGAGCCAGCAGATGCCACACTGTTACGGCATGCTTCAAGTTACAATTAGCTCTTATGACTTCGACGGATAGAGGTGCAACGAAAACACTGGCTGAACTTATGCAGCATCTGTACGATAACGGCATTGCTTGTTCTGGTGAATTGCAAAAAGAGAATTGAAAAAACGTCCTATCGACGTGCGGCATTCGTTTTCATGCTAGGTTAACAATTTAATTGCGGTAGAAGCCTTCGGGCGACACCTAGGAGGAGCCGATGCGTCGCCTTCTCCTTTTTAATATCTCCAACCCATCGGGTTTTTCAGTCATCTATCTCAATCGCATGAATCGTGACTTCGTCGTCTTCCGAGGACTTAGCTTTTCTGAATTCCGGGCGGAGTTCCATACCGGTCTCATCGAACTCACCATTTAGATTGCGCACGAGCACATCGGCCAATCGACCACTCGAGTTCTTGGCCATGTTCTCCTCACTCTGATAAGACGCACTGTGTTTAATGCCCATGGTATCTGCTCCTTCATTCGTTCGATGGATGATATGCGGCATGTTCAAATCGCCAAAGAATGTACAGTCCTATCCAAGGCTACGTTTACGTCCTGAAACGCGGTGGGTCTCTTCTTCTCTGTAACAACGGTAGAGCATTCCTTGAGACACGCTCGAATCGACCAAGCGAACCAACTATGCTATCGTAACTAATAACAGTAGCCTCCAAGCCTCTTAACAATGCTCAAATCCGGGGGCTCTTTTTTTATCAAGTCGCACAAGGATACGCCATGACGAAGCAGCCAAAAACAATACAGGAAATGATGACGCTTTTAGTCGAAGAACGCGGCTTGGATATCACCGGATTCTCCGATTTCAGCACCGTCCTCCTTGATTGCAACTATTACAGATTGTCCGGCTACTTCCGAGCCTTTCAGATTGATCCTTCTCATGGCAATAATCGCTTTCGAAATGGAACGCACATTAAGGATTTCATGATTCCTTATTTGATGGATGAACAGCTACGTCTACTCATCCTTCGTGGAACATCATCCTTAGAACAAACGCTTCGGGCCCATTTTGCTTACTACCTTGCCCAAAATGAAGGTGCCTACTCCTACACTGATCTCAGTTCATATAAAACAATCAAATATCCTGACGGCACCGAAGCCAGAGAAGTTCTAATTGAGAACATTCACAAATGGCTTGAACGTTCCAGCGAAGTATGCATTCGCCATTATCGGAATAACAACGAGCCTATTCCCATATGGGCGGCGGTCGAGGCGATGCCCTTTGACACTCTCTCAAAAATGATTTCATTGCATACCAACACAACAGCTGTTGACGAACTCAATCAGTCGCTTTCTCTAGGGAAAAATCGTCAACGTGCTGCGCAAATCATTCACAGCATGGTGTATCTACGCAACATTTGCTCGCACCATTGCCGTCTTTGGAACAGGGAGATTGTCCTTCCTCCCCCAGTCCTTGATGCCACAGCTGAGCGCTATGGCTCATATGCTTATGAAGACCGCTCCGTCTGGAAATCTCTTATTGTTCTCATGGATTTAATCGATGGAATAAAAAAGAATTCCACATATTCATCCATGCTTATAAAGCAAGCTGAGTCGAATGATGACTATTTCTGGGGATTATGCCATCCTAAACGGTGGCATTAGACACAGCCACCTGACCAATATTTGTCAGCTCCCCGAATCTCATTGTCATGAGAAAGCCCAGTATCGAAGGAAATGATAAATATGACACACCTCAGATAATGCGAAACATCGGATTGGAGGTTATGGAATTGACGAATATCACACGCTGCATTTCAGCCAGTCTATCCTGCAGTTCAGTGGTGATGTATTGTTTTTTCACCAAGTCGATCTCCCGACCAAAAGTCGATGTGAGATCATCACGTAAAGCCCACTCATCAATCATTGGATTGGCCGTGCCGTCAAACTGATAGATGAAATCGATATCCGAATCCGCACGTCCCTCGCCGCGGGCCATGGAACCGAACAGGTACAGTTCATTGACATGATGCCGCAGCGCGATAGGACGAGCAATCTCCGCTATCTGCTGAGGCGTGGTGTCCCGCGAAATCGCGTCAAGCGCATCCTGATGACGCCGGGTAAAAGCCTGTGTCGGATTCCCCCTCACCGCGCGAGACAGCACAGGAGCGGTCACGCCCATGGATTCCGCCACGCTTTTCTGTGAGAAACCTAATCGCTTGCGCTTTTCGTTAAGCTCATGTATTGTTCCCATACCGATATATTAGCTTACAAGCTAATTACCGTCTAGAGCGTCAAACAGGGACGAACTTTATCCGTAATAATCCTCATCGCAAGCCATTGGCAAAGACCGAGGCTTCTCGCTCACTTTCGAACCCATCTGATGAACATGCACCTGATTGGTGCCCCCAGATATTCGTTAAAGGATACGACAAAACATACGCGGTGTATCAGCTGCGGAAACATCAGTTTTTTGTTTTTTCACGGAATTCCTCTGATTAGCCTCCATCAGTATGCATGCCCCGCAATGCTTCAGCCCCTCACAGCCCCACATGCGCCGCATGATCGCGGGCCGTACTCTCCTCATCCAAACTGATGGGCGGGAAACCGCTCGGACTATTGCGCTTCCTGGTAAATCGATCTTGCCGCGTCGTGTAATTATTCACTGATATCTACCGGATAAATCAAGCCGGCCCAGCCCGTCTTCACTACTTGATTTTCGCTACTTGTCTTATTTGTGGCAGCCGAACGCCAAAACCCGAAGTATGAGCGTTGGAATTCCAACGCTCATA
>OLOH01000489.1_pt1 | contig 28681 bp, 19 predicted proteins | sample 1673221 | NCBI WGS metagenome assembly OLOH01 (sample SAMEA3136767, study PRJEB25190) | human gut metagenome
GCCGCGCAAATTGGAAGCTCAGCCTGCCCGGCATCGTCGAGTGCCCGCAGTGCCACGAAAAGAAGCTGTCCCACCGCGTGTGCAAGCATTGCGGATATTACAACGGCGTTCAGGTCATCGACATGACCGAGAAGAAGGAGAATGCGTAAGCATCTCTTCCATGGCTGCAAGGCTGCCTGACAGTTCGGGCGGCCTTGCGCCGTCATCGCCCTAAGAACAGGAGGAGTACCCTCCCCCGTCGCCCAAGAGAGGACCGCTCGCCGGCTGAAAGGCGGTCCGGATGCACGGGAAGGGGAAGGTCGCCTGGGAGGGCGTGGGGTGAATGGCACTGGTCATAGCCTCGCCGTGTGCGCACGTTACAGCGCATTGAGGCGGCCCATCGGGCCGCGAAGTAAGGTGGTACCACGGAGCTGCTCCGTCCTTTGGACGCGAGCGGCTTTTTTGGTTTCAGGTTTGCCAGGAAAGGATGCGATTGCCGTGGATTGGGAAAAGGTGCTTTCGCGGCTGAGCGTGCCGGGCATTACACTGCTGCTGGTGGGTGCGGTGCTGTGCGTGCAGGCAACCCGGCTGTGCAGGTTTGTGCTCCACGACCGGGGCGAGCGCGCCGTGCTTCCGGTGAGAATCGCGGGGCTTGTGCTGGCGCTCCTGGGCGCGCTGATCTTGCTGGATGTGTTTCCCGGCCTGTGAGCCGGATCAGGAAGGGAGGAAACCCCATGGATTTTGAAATGGAAAAGGTGTACAACCCCCAGGCCATTGAAGATAAGCTCTACCAGATGTGGGAGGAGAGCGGCGCGTTTGTGGCGCACCGGGTGGAAGGCAAAAAGCCCTTCACCATCGTCATGCCCCCGCCCAACATCACCGGCCAGCTGCATATGGGCCACGCGATGGACTGCCTCCTGCAGGATGCGCCCATCCGCTATCACCGCATGAAGGGGGACCCCACCCTCTGGCTGCCCGGCACGGACCACGCCTCCATCGCCACCGAGGTCAAGGTGGTGGAGCAGATGGCCAAGGAGGGCCTGACCAAGGAGATGCTGGGCCGCGAAGGCTTTCTTGAGCGCGCCTGGGCCTGGAAAAAGGAATATGGCGGCCGCATCAACCGCCAGCAGCGCCGCCTGGGCGCCAGCTGCGACTGGAGCCGCGAGCGCTTCACCATGGACGAGGGCTGCAACCGCGCCGTGCGCGAGGTGTTTGTCAAGCTCTACGAAAAGGGCCTCATCTACCGCGGCAACCGCATCATCAACTGGTGCCCGGAGTGCCAGACCGCGCTTTCCGATGCCGAGGTGGAGTATGAGGAGCAGGCCAGCCATCTGTGGCACATCCGCTATCCCGGCGCGCACGGCGACATCGTCGTCGCCACGACCCGCCCGGAAACCATGATGGGCGACACCGGCGTGGCCGTCAACCCGAACGACGAGCGCTACAAGCACCTGCATGGCTGCCATGTGATGCTGCCTCTGGTGAACCGCGAGATCCCCATTGTGCTGGACGAGCACGCGGACATGACCAAGGGCACCGGCGTGGTGAAGATCACCCCCGCCCACGACCCCAACGACTTTGAGGTCGGCAAGCGCCACGACCTGCCGATGATCCGCGTGCTGACCTATGACGGCCACATGACCGGTGCTGCCGACAAGGCCGCCGTCGATGCCGAGAAGGCTGCGGGCCGCGCTGCCGCCGATGAACCGGACGTGCTGGACTGCGGCAAATATGCCGGCATGACCGCGCTGGAAGCCCGCAAGGCCATCCTGGCTGACCTGGAAGCCTGCGGTGCGCTGAAAGAGACCGAGCCGCTGACCCACGACGTGGGCACCTGCTACCGCTGCCACTCTGTCATTGAGCCGATGGTCTCCAAACAGTGGTTCGTCAAGATGGAGCCGCTGGCAAAGCCTGCCATTGAGAGCGTCGAGAAGGGCGAGATCAAGTTCGTGCCCGAGCGCTTCACCAAGAACTACATCAACTGGATGAAGGGCGGCCGCGACTGGTGCATCAGCCGCCAGCTGTGGTGGGGCCACCAGATCCCCGCCTGGTACTGCGACGACTGCGGCGAGACCGTTGTTGCCAAAGAGGCTCCCTGCACCTGCCCCAAGTGCGGCAGCGCCAAACTGACCCAGGACCCTGACACGCTGGACACTTGGTTCAGCAGTGCGCTGTGGCCGTTCTCCACCCTGGGCTGGCCCAACGAGAACGCCGAGGATTACAACTACTTCTACCCCACCAACACCCTCGTCACCGGCTACGACATCATCGGCTTCTGGGTTTCCCGCATGATTTTCTCCGGCCTTGCCTACACCGGCAAAGCGCCGTTTGACACGGTGCTCATCCACGGCATTGTCCGTGACAGCCAGGGCCGCAAGATGTCTAAATCTCTGGGCAATGGCATTGACCCGCTGGAAGTCATTGAGCAGTACGGCGCGGACGCTTTGCGCATGATGCTGATCATCGGCTCCACCGCCGGTAATGATATGCGTTACAGCGACGAAAAAGTGCTTGCCTGCCGCAACTTTGCCAACAAGCTGTGGAACGCTTCCCGTTTTGTGCAGATGAACCTGCCCGAGGACTTTGAGCCGGGCCTGCCTGCCGAAGACCTGCTGGACATGAGCGACAAGTGGATTTTGAGTGAGCTTGCCAAGGTCGCCGCCGAGGCCACCGCAAACCTCGACAAGTACGAGCTGGGCCTGGCCGCCGAGAAGATCGAGAACTTCATCTGGGAAGTCTACTGCGACTGGTATATCGAGATCTGCAAGACCCGCCTGAACGGCGAGGACGCAGCCGCCGCCGACGCCGCCCGCAAGGTGCTCGTCTATGTGCTGGACAAGGCGCTGAAGCTGCTGCACCCCTTCATGCCGTTCATTACTGAGGAAATCTATCAGGCCCTGCCTGGCAGCGCCGAGACCATCATGAACGAGAAGTGGCCCGGCGACGAGAACATGAAGGTTTGGGCCGAGGACTGCGCCGACTTTGAGAAACTGATGGACTACATCAAGGCGGTCCGCGCCATGCGCGCCGAGATGAACGTCCACCCCGCCAAAAAGACGAGCATGGTCATTGAGACAGCCAGCCCCGCCGCATTCGAGAAGGGCGGCGCGTATCTGGCCCGTTTCGCCTTTGCCACCGACGTAACGGTCACTGCCAAGTACGAGGGCAGCACCGACGGCATGGTCAACGTGGCGACTCCCGACGCGAAGGGCTTTATCCCGATGATGGAGCTGATCGACCGCGAGAAGGAGCTTGCCCGCCTGAACAAGGAGCTGACGAAGGCCGAGAAGGAGCTGGGGATGTTCACAAACCAGTTGAGCAACCCGAAGTTCGTCGAGAAGGCCCCCGCAAAGCTGGTCGAGGAGACCCGCGCCAAGCTGGCCGCCGCCCAGGAGAAAGCCGCCAAGATCAAGGAGAGCATTGCGGCGCTGGGGTAAGTCTGAAGGCTTCCCCCGTGGGGGAAGCTGTCACCGCAGGTGACTGATGAGGGCAGCATTTCCGCCGCAGCTCGTTCGCGGGCAATACTGGCACACTCGCCCCTCATCCGGCCCTTCGGGCCACCTTCCCCCGCAGGGGGAAGGCTTTTCAGCCACAAACAAAAAATAACCCCGCCCCGTCAGGAACTGCATTCTGACGGGGCGGGGTTTTCTCGTTACAGCACAAAAATTGCAGGAAAAAAGTTCAAAGCGAATTACTTGCGGCGCTTGCCCTTGGTGGTCTTGCGGGTGTTGGTCTTGGCGGCAGCGGTCTTGGCAGCTTCAACGGTCTTTTTGACGACGGGCTTTGCGGCCTCAACAGCCTTCTCAACAACAGGCTCGGCAGCCTTGACAGCCTTCTCGACCACGGGCTTCGCGGCCTTGACAGTCTCCTCGACGACCGGCTTTGCGGTCTCGACAGCCTTCTCAACGACAGGCTCGGCGGCCTTGACGGCCTTCTCGACGGCGGGCTTTGCAGCCTTGACAGCCTTCTCAACAACAGGCTCGGCAGCCTTGACAGCCTCTGTGGCGGCCTTCTCGGCGGCAGCCTTGGCCTTGACGGCGGAAGCCTTCACACTGGTCTTGGGCTTGCGGGTGACTTCGTTGATGGTCCAGAACTGGTTGTCGCCGTTGACGTCAGCCCAAATCTGCAGCACGGTGCCGTTCTCGGTAGCCATGCCCGGGTCAAGCAGCTTGCCGGCCAGGTTGGACTTGATCTTCACGCGGCCATCGTTGGTCGGCTCAACGACCCACAGCTGGCTGGAAGCCTGTGCGCCCTCCCACTGGTGGACACGGGTGCCGTCGCTGACGCCGCCCATGTCCAGGTCAAGCATCTTTGCGGTGAAACGGTTCTGGATGCGGTAAACTCCGTCGCCTGCTGCGACGAAGTTCCACTGCTGCCACTCGGCGTTGGCGTTGTCCCACAGCTGGATCTTCGCGCCGTTGTCGATGTTATAGTCAGCGACTTCGACGACTTTGCCGTTAGCGGCACTGATGGTGTAGAACTTACCTTCGGTAATAACGGTCTGTGCAATTTTCTTCTTGGGTGCCATAATGGAATCCCCTCCTGTGTATTGTTAAAAATAGTGTATGTAAGGCGGCCTGTTTTCCCTCTGGCCGCGTGGTCAGGCAGCGCTTTTTGCGTGTCTACGCATACTATTATAACCATTTTTTCCCTCGTCGTCAACTTTTTGGCGCTGTTGCGGCATTTTGCACAAAAACTGCCGGGACAGCGGATGCTATCCCGGCAGTTTTGATTGATTTCAGGCTGTTTTGCGACCTTTTTCGACGGTTTAGCTGTTCTCGGCAAAATTGCCGGTGTACAGGCGATAGTAACGGCCCTTCTGGGCAATCAGCTCGTCGTGGGTGCCGCGCTCGATGATGCGGCCCTGCTCCAACACCATGATGCAGTCCGAGTTGCGCACCGTGGACAGGCGGTGGGCAATGACGAAGGTCGTGCGGCCATACATCAGGCCGTCCATGCCGTCCTGCACGAGCTTTTCAGTGCGGGTGTCGATGGAGGAGGTTGCCTCATCGAGGATCAGCACCGGCGGGTCGGCAACAGCGGCGCGGGCGATGGCCAGCAGCTGGCGCTGACCCTGGCTCAGGTTCGTGCCGTCGCCGGTCAGCATCGTGTTGTAGCCGTCGGGCAGGTGCTTGATGAAGGTATCGGCGTTCGCCAGCTTGGCGGCTGCCATGCACTCTTCATCGGTGGCGGTCAGGCGGCCATAACGGATGTTCTCCATGACCGTGCCGGTGAACAAGTGGGTGTCCTGCAAGACGATACCCAGCGAGGAACGCAGCGCGTCCTTCTCGATGGATTTGATATCGTGGCCGTCGTACAAGATCTGGCCCTTCTGGATATCGTAGAAGCGGTTGATGAGGTTCGTGATGGTCGTCTTGCCTGCACCGGTGGAGCCGACGAAGGCGATCTTCTGGCCTGGGCGGCCGTACAGGTTGATATCGTGCAGGACGATCTTCTTCTCATCGTAGCCGAAGTCGACATCCTTAAAGACGATATCGCCCTTCAGTTCGGTATACTGGGGCTTGCCGTCAGCTCCGATGTGCTTCCACGCCCACATGCCGGTGGACTCGTTGGTCTCTGTGACGGTGTCGTCAGCGGCGTACTTCGCATGGACAAGGGTGATATCGCCCTCGTTGACTTCCGGCTTTTCATCCAGCAGCGCAAAGATACGCGCACCGCCGGCCAATGCCATGACAACAGAGTTCAGCTGCATGGAGATCTGGCTGATGGGCTGGTTGAACTGGCGGGTCAGCACAAGGAAGCTGGCCAGACCGCCCAGCGACAGGCTGCCGCCAAAGCCGCTGATGACCAGCGCACCGCCGATGATGGCGCAGAGTACGTAGGACAGGTTGCCCAGCTGGCCGTTGACCGGCATTGCCACCAGAGAGTATGCGTTGGCCTTGTCGGCGCTGTGGAACAGCTCATCGTTGAGTTCATTGAACTCCTTGATGGCGGCTTCCTCATGGCAGAAAACCTTGACGACCTTCTGGCCGTTCATCATTTCCTCGATATAGCCGTTGACCTTGCCCAGTTCCTGCTGCTGCTTGATGAAGAACTTGCCGGAATTTCCGGTCAGGTACTTGGTTGCCAACAGCATAACGCCGACCATAGCCAGCGCCAGCAGCGTCAGGGGGATGCTGAGGTAAATCATCGAGAACAGCACGCCGATGATGGTGACGATGGTGTTGACGAGCTGCGGCAGACTCTGGCTGATCATCTGGCGCAGGGTGTCGATATCGTTGGTGTAGACCGACATGATATCGCCGTGGGCGTGGGTGTCAAAGTATTTGATGGGCAGCGTCTGCATATGGGTGAACATTTCGTCACGCAGGTCTTTCAGCGTGCCCTGGGTGATTTTTGCCATCAGGCGGTTCTGCACAAATACGGCGCAGATGCCGACGCAGTAGAACGCTGCCACGCGGGCGATGGCGGCGGCCAGGCCGCTGAAATCCGTGCTGCCGGAATTCAGCAGCGGCAGGATGTACCCGTCAATCAGCGTTTGGGAGAACATAACGCCCTGCAGCTGGGCGAATACCGCCAGCAGGATGCAGCAGAGCACCACAATGACCTGTGCCTTATAGCGGCTCATCACATAGGCAAGGATGCGCTTGAACACCTTGCCGGGGTTTTCGACCTTGGGGCGGGGGCCGTTATTGCGCCCGCCGGGGCCGACCTTGACAACTTTTGCCTGCTGTGCCATTATGCCTCCCCTCCCTTCTCGTCAAAATCGCCGGAGCCCTTGGTCTGGCTGTTGTAGACATCCTGGTAAATCGCGTTGTTTTTCAGCAGGTTGGCGGGTGTGTCAAAACCGCTGACCCTGCCGTTATCCAGCACAAGCACCTTGTCCGCATTCTCCACAGAGGAAATGCGCTGGGCAATGATAAAGACCGTCGTGCCGGGGATCTTCTCGGCAAACGAGTGGCGGATCTTCGCGTCGGTCGCGGTATCGACGGCGGAGGTGGAGTCGTCCAGAATCAGGATGCGGGGCTTTTTCAGCAGCGCACGGGCAATGCAGAGGCGCTGCTTCTGGCCGCCGGAGACGTTGTTGCCGCCCTGCTCAATGTGGGTCTGGTACTTATCGGGGAAGCGCTCGATAAATTCATCGGCGCAGGCCTGCTTGCAGGCATCTTCGATCTCGGCGTCGGTAGCGTCGGGGTTGCCCCAGCGCAGGTTCTCGGCGATCGTGCCGCTGAACAGCTCGTTCTTCTGCAGCACCATGGCGACGTTGTTGCGCAGCGTCTCCAAATCGTAGCGGCGCACATCGACACCGCCGATGGTCACGCTGCCCTCGGTCACATCGTACAGACGGGGCAGCAGCTGCACAAGGCTGGACTTGGCCGAGCCGGTACCGCCGATGATGCCGATGGTCTGGCCGGACTGGATATCGAGGTTGATATCCTCCAGCGCCTTCTTTCCATCCTTTTTATAGGCAAAGCTGACGTGGTCGAACTTGACGGAGCCGTCCTTAACTTCCATGATGGGGTCCTCGCCGTTGGTCAGATCGGACTGCTCGTCCAGGACCTCGGCCACGCGCCTGGCGGAGGCCATAGACATCGTGATCATAACAAAGACCATCGAGAGCATCATCAGGCTCATGAGGATGTTCATGCAGTAGCTCAGCATACTCATCAGGTCGCCGGTGGTAAAGGTCGTTGCGCCGGAGCTGACGATGAGCTGTGCGCCGATCCAGGAGATGATCAGGATGCAGCTGTACACGGTCAGCTGCATGAGCGGGGCGTTCCAGGCCAGAATCATTTCCGCACGCATCAGCAGGCGGCGGACGTTCTCGCTGGCTTTCTGAAACTTCTCGCCCTCGAACTTCTCACGCACATAGGCCTTGACCACGCGGATGGCGGAGACGTTCTCCTGCACGCTCTCGTTCAGGTCATCGTACTTGCGGAAAGCCTCGCCAAAATACTTGGTGGCACGGGTCATGATGAACACCAGTGCGCATCCCAGCAGAATGACGGCGATCAAGTAAATGTTGGCCAGCTGGCGGTTGACGGTGTAGGACATGATGAGCGCCACGATCATGCTGGCGGGTGCGCGGATGGACATACGCAGCAGCATCTGGTAGGCATTCTGAATGTTCGTCACATCAGTGGTCATACGGGTGACAAGGCCCGCAGTGGAGTATTTGTCAATGTTGGCAAAGCTGAAAGTCTGGATGTTTTCAAACATCGCACGGCGCAGGTTGCGGGCAAAGCCGGTGGCCGCATGTGAGCCGGCAACAGCGCCGAGAATACCGAACAACAGGCCGAACAGCGCAGCCACGATCATCTGAGCGCCGACGGTGTAGATGACCTGCATATTGCCCGGCGTGACGCCGTTGTCAATGATGGAGGCCATGAGCTTCGGGATGATCATTTCCATGATGACTTCCGCAATCATAAACAGCGGCGTCAACACAGAGACGAGCCGAATGCCCTTGGTTTCACGTCCGAGTGTTTTTAACAAGTGATATTTCCCCTCTCTTAGTTGGTATTTCCCTCTTCCAGAATGTGCTGCGCGTTGCGCAGGGTTTGTTCCAGCACAGCGCGGGCGACGGCGGCCTGCTGCGGGTCAATGCCCTTCTGCAGGTCACTTTCAAACTGTGCGATGCTGGCTTCAATTTCCGCATGACAGGCGCGGCCCTTGTCGGTGGCGACAAGCCGTTTCAAGCGGGCGTCCTTCTCGACGGCGCAGCGGGTGATGAAACCGTCCTGCTCCATGCCCTGCAAAAGGGCGGTGACGCTGGAACGGCGAATGTTGAACCACTGTTCAATATCGCGCTGGTAGACATCCCGCCCGTTGCGGTTGGCGCGGACGATGTCGCCAAGCACCATGCCCCCCACACCGGAAAGATCCGGGTTGACGCCGGAAATGCGGGCATCGAGCGCCCTGCGTATGACCCGCGCGCTCTGGTTCAGCAGTGCGCCGAAGTGAACATCGGCACAGCAGCCGCAGTCATTTGGCGATGGTTCGTGCATGATTTCCTCCCTTCCCTGTTGATTTTTGCGATAATCAGTTAGATTGTGGATTGTTCGCCTTCTAACTGTTCGTTTGCGTACTTTACTAGTATATCACAGGTTTGGGGAATGTCAAGAGGTTTTTTAGGTTGTGTCTGCGGGGCTTTGCGTGCGCGTTTGCCATCAGCCGCCGCTTTCCGGCTCCACCCCTAAATACGGCAGCGCCTTTCTTAGGACCTCAGCGCACACCGGGCCGGAGAGTGCCCCACCGCTGGTGGTCCAGCTGTGGGGTTCATCCAAGCAGATCAGCACCGCAATTTTCGGGTCGTCTATGGGCGCGACCGACACAAAGCTTGCAATGCGCGCCCCCTCGTTAGCGCTGTCCAGCTTCTGGCTCGTACCGCTCTTGCCGCCGACACGGTAGCCTTCCAGCGCGGCCTGTTTGCCGGTGCCGCCGGTCACGACGCCCTCCATCAAGCGGCGCATCGTGGCCGAGGTTTCCTCGCTGATGACCCGCCGCTTCACGGTCGGCGCCATTTCCTTTATAATAGTCCCGTCCGGGGCCGTAATTTTCGCCACCACATAGGGCTGCATCAGTTCGCCGCCGTTCACCACCGCACAAACCGCTGTGAGCATCTGTAAATAGCTGACCTTGCTGCTCTGCCCAAAGGAACAACTCGCCAGCTCCACCGGGCCCATTTTATCCGCCGTGTAATACTCGCTGCGGCGTATCTCGCCCGGCAGGTCGATACCCGTTGCCTCCCGCAGGCCGAAGGCCGCAAAATAATCGCAGAAACGTTCTTTCCCGAGACGTGCGCCGATTTGGATAAAGCAAGGGTTGCAGCTGACCGCCAGCCCCCGGGCAAATGTCTCGGTGCCGTGGATGTGCCCATTGGCGCAGCGGAACCGCGTACCTGCGACAGAAATTTTACCCGCGCAGGTAAAATAATCTGTGGCCCTGCACGCGCCGGAGTCCAGCGCCGCCGACGCCGTGATGAGCTTGAACACGCTGCCCGGCTCGTACAGGTCGCTGATGGCCTTGTTGCGCCACTGGGCCTGCTGAGCTTTTTGCAGTGCGGTGCTGCGTTCCTCGCCGCTCAAGGCGTTCACGGTGTCGCGGACTTCCTTATTTATAAGAGTGCGCGGCGCATTGGGGTCGTAGTCTGGTTGGCAGGACATGGCCAGCACCGCGCCGGTGTGGACGTCCATCACGATGCCGACGCCCCGCTCGGCGACATGGTGCTCCTCCACGGCGGCGGCCAGGGCACTTTCGAGCCAATGCTGGATGTTCGCGTCGATGGTCAGCGTCAGTGTGTTGCCGGGTACGGCGTCCACCAGCGTTTGGTAGTGGGTGGGCAGGTCGTACCCCCAGGCGTTCTTGGCGGTCAGGATGCGCCCATTCTGCCCGGTCAATTCATCGTTGTAGCGCAGTTCCAGCCCCCACAGGCCCGCGTTGTCCACATCGGTAAAGCCCAGGATGCCGCCCATAAAGTTTCCTTCCGGGTAGACGCGCTTGGTGTCCTGGCGTATCTGCACGCCATCCACGCCGTTGGCCGTGCACCAGTCCCGCACGGCATCGGCCATATCTTTATCCACACGGCGGCGCAAAAGGCAGTCGTTGGAGCTGCGCTGGCTGAATTTTGCCAATGTATCGTCATAATCCAGTTCCAAGATCTCGCTCAGCGCCCGGGCAGCGGGTTCAACTTTGTCGTCGGCCATTTCCCGCGGGGCGGCGCGGATGGTCCAGCAGGTCTTGCTGGCAGCCAGCAGCGTGCCGTCGGCGGAGTAAATCTCCCCGCGGGCGGCGGGCAGCGTGGCCCCGCGCAGCTGTTGGTCGGCGGCACGGGCCGCGTAGCCGCCGGGGTCACGCAGCATCAGGATGAACAGCCGCACGACCAGCCCGCCCAGGCACCCCACCGCCAGCACCGCCGCCAAAAGCCGCGTGCGCAGGCGCATTTTTGCGTTTTGCTGCGGCGTAATATGACGCATACGCTCTGCCCCCTTCCCCATACAATAAGCGTATGAGGCCGCAATGGGCAAAATGACGAATTATCGGCAGTAAATTCTCCGTATTGTCGATTGACCATTTAAACATAAAGGGTGTATACTGTATATAATAGATTTTGACATTTAATTATCAAAGTCAAAAAAGAGCATTTTATTTATATAAGGAGGCATAACCCTATGGCTAGATTTACTTTACCTCGTGACCTGTACCACGGCCCCAACGCGCTGGAAGCACTGAAAACGCTGCCCGGCAAACGCGCGATGATTTGCGTCGGCGGCGGCTCGATGAAGCGTTTCGGCTTCCTGGATCGTGCGGAGGCGTACTTAAAAGAGGCCGGCATGGAGGTTGAGCTGTTTGAAGGCATTGAGCCTGACCCGTCGGTCGAGACAGTCATGAAGGGCGCTGCCGCTATGGAAAAATTCCAGCCTGACTGGATCGTCGCAATCGGCGGCGGCTCCCCCATCGATGCCGCCAAGGCCATGTGGATCAAGTACGAGTACCCCGATATCACCTTTGAGGATATGTGCAAGGTGTTCGGCATCCCGCCGCTGCGCCGCAAGGCCCATTTCTGCGCCATTTCTTCCACCTCCGGCACCGCGACCGAGGTCACGGCGTTCTCCATCATCACCGACTACGAGAAGGGTATCAAGTACCCCATCGCCGACTTTGAGATCACCCCCGATGTCGCCATCGTTGACCCAGAGCTGGCCCACACCATGCCTAAGAAACTCGTCGCCCACACCGGTATGGACGCCATGACCCACGCCATCGAGGCTTATGTTTCCACCGCCAACTGCGACTTCACCGACCCGCTGGCCCTGCACGCCATCGAGATGATTCAGGCGGATCTCGTCGGCAGCTACAACGGCGATATGGAAAAGCGCGATGCAATGCACAACGCCCAGTGCCTGGCCGGTATGGCGTTCTCGAACGCTTTGCTGGGCATCGTCCACAGCATGGCCCACAAGACCGGCGCGGCCTTTGCTGATTACGGCGCTCACATCATCCACGGCGCAGCCAACGCCATGTACCTGCCCAAGGTCATTGCCTTCAACGCGAAGGATCCGACCGCCAAGGCACGCTACGGCGTTATCGCTGACAAGATGCACCTGGGCGGCGCGAACGACGACGAGAAGGTCGATCTGCTCATCAAATACCTGCGCGGCATGAACGACGATTTGAACATCCCGCACTGCATCGGCCACTACGGCCCCGACTCCTACCCCGCAGAGCAGGGCTTCGTGCCGGAGAATGTCTTCCTTGAGAGACTGCCCGAAATCGCCAAGAACGCGATTGCCGACGCCTGCACCGGTTCCAACCCGCGCCAACCCAGCCAGGAAGAGATGGAAAAGCTGCTGAAGTGCTGCTACTACGACACCGAGGTCGACTTCTAAACCAGATTTATTCCCAACTTTAACAAGCCCGCAGTAACCTCCAAGCTGCTGTGTTCCCCTGCCCCGGCCGTGTCCCTCTGCGGCCGGGGCCTTGTTTTTTTGTAAAGTGGGCAATATCCGTGCGATTTGATTTTTCGCCATTTTGGCTGCAAACGCTGCCGTTACAAGGTTTTACGTTATATTTTGTACAAGTGTCAAAACGTTGATTTCGTATAAATTTTGCGGTATAATAACGGTAAAATCCAAGAAAAAAAGGAGTAATTTCATGGCAGCCACTGCAAAGCCGCAAGCGCCGCTCTTCACTAAACGGGCGCTTTTTACCCTGATCTGGCCCCTGCTGCTGGAGCAGACCCTCAGCGTGACCATGGGCATGGCCGATACACTGATGGTCTCTGGCGTGGGCGAAGCCGCTGTTTCCAGCGTTTCACTGGTGGACAGCCTGAATATTTTGATTATTCAAATTCTGTCTGCCCTGGCCACCGGCGGCGCGGTCATTGCCAGCCAATACCTGGGCCGCAAGGACGAGGAAAATGCCAGCCATAGCGCCGCCCAGCTGTACAGCGTGCTGGGCATTTCCACCATCACGGTGGGCGTTGTCTGTATGCTGCTCTCCCGCCCGATTCTGCGCGGCGTGTTTGGCAGCATCGACGACGACGTCATGCGGTTTGCCCAGCAGTATTTCCTCATCAGTGCGGTGTCGTATCCCTTCATCGGGCTGTACAACGGCGGCGCGGCGCTGTTCCGGGCGCAGGGCAACAGCCGTATCAGTATGCTGGCAAGCCTGGTCATGAACATCATCAACATCGCAGGCAACGCCATTTTAATTTACGGTTTCCGCATGGGCGTTATCGGCGCGGCGCTGGCAACGCTGATTGGCCGCGTGTTCGCCGCCGTGTTCATCCTGTGGCAGAACCAGAATATGCACAACCCGCTGCGGGTCCAGCACTTCGCCGACCTGCGCCCCCGGCGCGAGCCGATCATGAAGGTGCTGTCCATCGGTATCCCCTCGGGGCTTGAAAATGGTATGTTCCAGATCGGCAAGCTCTGCGTCAGCAGCCTGACGTCCACCCTGGGCACCTCGGCCATTGCGGCCAACGCAGTGGCGAACTCCGTTTCGACGCTGGCGAACATTCCCGGCGCGACGATGAGCCTAGCGACGATTCCCGTCATCGGCCAATGTCTGGGCGCGGGCGAGAAAAAGCAGGCCCAACGCTACACCATGACCCTGATGGGCGTTGCCATAACCGGCCTGGCGCTGGCCAACCTGGCGCTGTTCATCCTGATGCCCGAGGTCGTGACCTGGTTCAGCCTCTCGGCTGAGGCCTCGACGATGTGTACCCATGTGGTCCACTGGTTCAATCTGTTCAGCGTGTTCTTCTGGGCGACGAGCTTTACCCTGCCCAACGCCCTGCGCGCGGGCGGCGATGCCAAGTACACGATGACGGTCAGCATCATCAGTATGTGGCTGTTCCGTGTGATTTTGAGTTATGTTTTCGTCTTGCAGTTCCACATGGGCCTGACCGGCGTCTGGTTCGGTATGTTCATCGACTGGATCTGCCGCAGCCTGTGCTTCGGCGTGCGGTTCTTCCGTGGGAAGTGGATGGAACATAAAGTGATATAAGCCACAAAAAATCTCCCTGCCCGGCGTGGACAGGGAGATTTTTTATTTCATAAGGGTGAAACCTTACTCCACCATATACTCAAAATCAATGCGGCCCAGCGCCACATCAGCGGCGGCGACCTGAATCTTCATGGAGGAACCCAGCATCCAGCTTTTGCCGGTCAGGGGGTCCAGCATACTCACGCCGTCGATGACCTGCGGCTCGCCCTTGCAGAGCTGGGCGGCGGGCACAAAGCCCTCGACCGTATTGTCCAGCTCGACAAAAACGCCGCGCGGGGTGATGCCCGCCACCGTGCCGGTGTAGACCTCGCCCAGATGGCTGTGCATATACTCGGCCTTGTACAGATCCTCAACGTCGCGCTCGATGCGCACGGCAGCGACTTCCTGCTTGCTGGACTTCTCGCTGGCCTGCTGGGCAAACTCATTAAAGTCCTTTTGCAGCTGGCTGGCCGATGCGCCGGTGAGCATTTCGCTCAGAATGCGATGGATAGCCAAATCCGGGTAACGGCGGATGGGGCTGGTAAAGTGGGCGTAGTCCGCCAGCACCAGGCCGTAGTGGCCCAGGGGCTGCGGGGCGTAGCGGGCCTTCTGCATACTGCGCAGGATACCGGTGTGCACAGGGATTTGAATGGGCTGGTCGCGGGTCTCGTCCAGCAGGGCGGCCAGTTCCAGCTGCGTCGGGATGGGGTTCTTGAACTTGGCGTTCAGGCCGCAGGCCAGCAGTGTGGCGGACAGCTTTTCCATCTTCTCGGCATCGGGAGCCTCGTGTACACGGTAGACAAAGGGCACCTTGTTGGTGCGGCCCGCGTTGGCGGCGCACTGGTTGGCCAGCAGCATGAACTCCTCGATCATACACTCGGAGGTGCCGCGGTCGCGCTTGACGATGTCCACACAGCGGCCGTTCTCGTCCATGACAAGCTTTGCCTCGTTGGACTCGATGTCCATGCCGCCGCGGGCCTTGCGCAGCACAAGGCGCTTGCGGTACAGCTCATCCATGGTGGGCAGCTGGTCCAGCACGGCGGCGTACTTGGTCTGCAAGTCGGTCAGGTCTGCACCCTCTTCCGGCTCAAGCAGGGCGTTGATTTCTTTATACACACCCTTGACGCGGCTGCAAATCACACTCTTGACGAACTTGTAGCTGCGGATTTCGCCGTTCTCGTCCAGACGCATCAGGCAGGAGAACGCCAGACGGTCCTCGCCCTCGTTCAGCGAGCAGATACCGTTGGACAGCTGGGTCGGCAGCATCGGGATGACCTTGTCGGCGTAGTAAATGCTCGTCGCGCGCTCAAAGGCTTCCTCGTCCAGAGCGGAACCGGGGCGCACATAATGGCTGACGTCGGCAATGTGGACGCCCAACTCGTAGCCGTCGTCCAGCTTTTGCAGGCTGATGGCATCGTCGATATCCTTCGTCTCAGCGGAGTCGATGGTGAAGATGGGGATGCCGCGCAGGTCCAGCCGCTTCGCAGCCTCGGTCGGGTCAATCGTGGCGTCGTCATAGGCGTGGGCCTCTTCCAGCACCTCGGGCGGGAACTCGAGCCGGACGTTGCGGCCGTACAGAATGGCCTTGGCGCACTCGGAGGCGTAGTCGGAGGAGCCGAACTTCTCGACGACGGCGGCGCGGTGGTCGCTGTGGCGGTTGCCGCGGTGGGTAATGAGGAAACCGACCTTGTCGCCCAGGTGGACGCCCTCGCTCCCCTGTTTCGCCAGCAGGAACTTCACATCGCGGCAGCCGTCCGGCTCAACGGCCAGGCGGCCATCCTCAGACAGGCAGACCGTACCGGCAAAGCGGTTGTTGGGCACGGTGACTTCGACGACCTCACCCTCAGAGGAACCCTCCACGCGGGGATGGTCGAACAGCTTGACGTTGATCTTGTCCTGGGGCATCGCGCCGTGCAGCGCGCGGCCCGGGATGAAGATATCGCCTTCGCCGTCGTCGCGGCTGGCAAAGCCGAAGCGGGCCGCCAGCTTGACCAGCGTGCAGGGGATGGTCTCGGGGGCATTGGCATTCACATAGGTGGCAAAGCCCGGGGCATAGGTGCCGTTGCGCATCGACAGTTCGCCGGTGGCGACCATGGCAGACACACTGGTGCGCAGGCGGGAATTATCCACCTGCAAATTGTTCTGCAGTTCGCGCAGCGTCATGGGGCGGCGCTTGACGGCGTTTAAAATGTTTTTCTGTAACGGTGTCATGTGTACTCCTTTAATTTACGTCGCACCGCCGTCCGGCGGTGCCCTACCAGTTTGACTTCTTTATATACTTTCACAAAAAACGGCCCGCCGGGGCGCTGCCTGCAAAGGCCTAAAGCGCTTGGCGGACCCTTTTGTTTTGTGCTTACCCTGCCAAAATCACAGGCGTGCGCTGAGGACGCAGACGACCAGCGTGACGACAAAGAAAACAATGCCGCAGACCTTGGTCAGCTTGGCCAGCTTGGCGTCCACGCCGCGCTCACGGCCAGCAGCCATCGTGGCGGAGCTTTCGCCCATGATCGCGCCAGACAGACCCTGGCCCTTCTGCTCCTGAGCGAGGGTAAAGACGATGATCAAAACGGACACGACGACGAGGACGACGCCGAGAGCGATCTCATACCAGTTCATTGATTAGCACTCCTTCTATTTCTATCCACGCCGCCATGACGTGAAAAGTCTCATGCACCGTACAGTATAGCATAGATTCCTGTACGATGCAAGCGCTTTTTTCACGTTTTGTGCGTAAAATCAGTTTTGCAGCGCAATTTGTTCGCCCTGCACCAGCGGGTAGCGGGTCAGCTTGGTGCCGTCCAGGTTTTCCCGGTGCATATCCACAGCGGTGATCTGGTGGTTGCCGTAGGTCGTGTAGTAATAAATGCCTTTGTCGGCGTTGCAACAGCTGGTGTAGAGGGTGATCTCATACTTGCCGCCGTCCAGCTCACAGCAGCCGCGCTGCTGTTCGACCGAGTGCAGGATGTGGAAGAACTGGTTGACACTCTCGGCCTCGCCGCTGCCGGATTTGGCGTTCATACGCACAAAGGCCGCACGGACAAAGCGGGACTGGCTGGACAGATCGCCCGGCAGGCCCAGCCCGCCCAGGCCGCGGCTGTACGCGGTCAGATTCAGCCCCTCGGCAAAGGTACTGGCGGGTGTGCGGGGCGACAGGGCACGGTAGTTGTTCAGCGCAAAAAGCTGCTGCGGGAACGGCGGGTTGTTTGTCAGCACGCCCACCGGGTCATCATAAATGTGCAGGCCGTCGGCGGTGGATTCCACCACGATGCTGCCGGTCTTGTCGGCAATCAGCCAATGCAGCTGGGCCAGGGGCAGCTGATCACTGAATGGAATATTGACGATGTTTGTCTTTTCCAGCAGCGTGCGGGCCTCGGCCAGGGTGGCGCAGCTGCCCAGCAGCCAGGGGATCAGTTCAAACTGTGTGACGTTGTTTTTACCCTCAGCCGCCGGATGGTAGACCGCGTTGCCCACAAAGTTCAGCCCCGCAATGCCGAGGCCCTTCTCATTGACAGCGTCGTAATACAGCGGGTACTCCCCCGCCACGTAGGCCATGCCGATCATGGCGTATTTCGTGCGGAAATTCCCCATGCAGCGCAGGGCAAACGGATAGGCACGCGGCGTGACCGTGACCTCGTCGCCGTAGGAAAATTCATAGTCCAGATTGCGGCCAAAGTAGAAATCTTCGGTTTTATACGTTGCAGCGGTACACATGGCAAGCTCCCCTTTTTATAAAAACTGTAGTATGTTTCTTATGTTGAGATGTAGGGGCGAACATTGTTCGCCCGCAGCACACGACGGCAGCCGCAAAGTCCCGCGGTCGCACGCTGTGCGCCCCTACACATTTGGCGAGTCAATGCAACTAGTGTACCACGCCGGCAAGGAATAATCCACCGGGAAATTGTAAACAAATGGCGGCAGGGATGTTTCCTGCCGCCATTTGGCTGTATATTACTGTTTTGCTTTTTTGGATGCCGCCATACCCAGGTATGCGCCGCCGCTCAACAGGAGCAGCGCGAACAGCAGCGTGACACTGCTGTTATCCCCAGTCTGGGGAATCGTGGGCACTGCCTTGCCGTCAGAAACTTTTCCTCATTTCCGTAGTATTTTAAGCACTTTTAACTATACGCCCCTATCCAAAATTTGTCAAGAAACGCACAGAAATCAAACATCCGCGCAAAAATCGTACAAAAAAGCGCACCGGCTTACCGCCGATGCGCTTGCAGACTATGCTATAAAATCAGTTTTTCTTTTCTTCTTCCTGCTTGGCGGCCTCGTGTGCCTTGTAGGCAATGCCCAGTTCACGCACGGCGACAATCAGAATCGCAACGACCAGGAAGATGGCGGCCATCGTGAGGGCGGAAGCTGCCGCACCTGCGGCCTCGCTCTTCTCCTTTTTGCCCTCGCTGGCCGGGGAAACGATGCTGATGGTGGCGTAGTTGGTAGCGCTGTCCATCGCCTTGATGCCGGTATCCACGATGGTCTCGCAGATGCTCTGGCAGCGCTCTGCATCGTCATCGGTCACCGAAACATTGATGGTCTGCGTGTCGCTGGGAACCGTCACGGTAATATTCTCGCGCAGATTGTCCACCTTGGTATTGACGGCGTCCTCGTTCTCCACATCGATATCCTCGCTGTCCAGCGCGTACTGCTTGGCGATGGGCGCAATGACGGAGTCACTGGAAACGATCTGCGAGAAGGAGTTTGCCAGCATACTGATCTTGGAGGACTCGTTCATATCGTTACTGGTGTCGATCACATCACGGTTCAGGTCAACGAACAGCAACGCCGTGGAGGTATATTTTTCTTCCTTAAATACCTTGGCCTTGACAAAGCCGACCACACCGCCGAGCACAAAGAACACCAGCAGCAGCGCAATGTAGCGCTTTGCAAGCAGCAGGCCTTTTTTGCAAAGGGTGATGATGTCATAAATGTCCATTTCATCGTCATCGTCGTTCTCATAGCGGACGTAGACGTAGTTGCGGTCGGTCAGCTTCTCCTGGGCGGCGTCCTTGCGGTTCATTTCCTCTGCCATAAACTCTATGTCCTTTCCGTGTTGTGTGCATACGAATATAGTTTATAATAACACATTTCCCGTCAAAAATCAACCGTGTTCGGCCAATCACTACTTGATTTTTGGCAGAGAAATCGATATAATAATAAAGTATCCGTATATTTCTGGGGAAAATGTCTCAGCAGTTCAGCCGGATAGGGCACACGTACCCTAAGCGGTTGTTCGATCCTCACTATTTACAATTTCATTTGATATACGCGCCAATAGCTCAGCTGGATAGAGCGTCCCCCTCCTAAGGGGAAGGCCGGGGGTTCGAATCCCTTTTGGCGCACCAGATAATAACGCCGAAAACCTTTGTTTTCAAGGGTTTTCGGCTTTTTTATTGAGCAGTAAAAGAAAACACATAATCAAGCTTCGCTTGGAGAGGTTTTTCTCTTTTATTGCTGCAAGGTGTTCTTCTCGTACAAGGCGATAGCAAACTCAAGCATCCATTTTCCGGCTGAATCAGAAGCCACTTCCTCAAAGCGTTCTGAAAACAGCGGAAAAAATTCTGATTTTTCTCAAGAAAACGGCCCACTCCCCTGCCACAATTCAGAATTTTGCGGGAAGATGAGGCAATAGAAAAGGATCCACAACCTAAGTTGCGGATCCTTTTGGTGGGAGCTGGTGGATTCGAACCACCGAAGCATTAAGCAGCAGATTTACAGTCTGTCCCCATTGGCCACTCGGGAAAGCTCCCATATTTGGTTTTGTGTCTGCCGTGTCTCCCGGCGACGTATGTTATTATAGCAAAGCAGATTCTAAATTGCAAGCCCTTTTTTAAATTTTTTTGCGATTTTTTCAAAAAAGTTTGTTTCCGTCGCAGCAGCGTGTAAAAACTTTTCTTGACATCCGGTTTGGGTTAGCGTACATTTATAATATAGTATAAATACAGCATTGGGAGGTTTTACTATGGCGATTCGTGTTGGTATCCTTACTTCCGGCGGCGACTGCCCCGGCCTGAACGCCACCCTGCGCGGCGTGGCAAAGGCCCTATACCACCGCATGGGCGACAAAGTCGAGATTGTCGGCATCATGAACGGCTACGACGGCCTGATCAACGGCAACTACCGTGAGATGTCCCCCGACGAGTTCTCCGGCATCCTGACCGTGGGCGGCACCATCCTGGGCACCAAGCGCACCCCCTTTAAAAAGATGCGCGTGGTCGAAGACGACAAGGTGGACAAGGTCGCCGCGATGAAGAAAAACTACCGTGCCGCCAAGCTGGACTGCCTGCTCTGCCTAGGCGGCAACGGCACCCACAAGACCGCGAACCTGCTCAGCCAGGAAGGGCTGAACATCATCGGCCTGCCTAAGACCATCGACAATGATATCTATGGCACCGACGTCACCTTCGGCTTCCACACTGCCGTGGACATTGCCACCGAGGTCATCGACCGCATCCACACCACCGCCGGCAGCCACAGCCGCGTGATGTGCATTGAGATCATGGGCAACAAGGCCGGCTGGCTGACGCTCTACGCCGGCATTGCGGGCGGCGCGGATATCATCCTGCTGCCCGAGCTGCCCTACGATATCAAGAAGGTCGCCGCCGCAGTCGAAAACCGTGCCAAGGCGGGCAAGAACTTTTCGATTTTGGCCGTGGCCGAGGGTGCGTTCTCGGTGGAAGAGGCCAAGATGAAGCGCAAGGAGTGGACCGCCAAGCGTGCCGAGGCCGGTTACACCACCGCCACCGCCCGCATTGCAAAGCAGGTGGAGGAGCTGACCGGTGCCGAGACCCGCATCTGCGTACCCGGCCATATGCAGCGCGGCGGCAGCCCCAGCGCCTACGACCGCGTGCTGGCGACCCAGTTTGGCTCCTATGCGGCCGGGCTGGTGGCGGACGAGCACTACGGCGTGACCGTCGCCATGGTCAACCGCCACGTCACCGCCAACCCGCTGGCCGACATTGCCGGTAAGACCCGCGGCGTGCCCGGCGACTGCGATATGCTGAACGTCGCCCGCGCTATGGGCATCAGCCTGGGCTGATTTTCCCTGCAAATCACAACCGCTCCCCTGCCATTTTCCGGCAAGGGAGCGGTTGTTTTTATTCCAGTTATTCCAGATAAAAATCCCGCAGCGCCTTCAGCCTTGCGGCGTCAAGGCCGAATTCATCGGCAAAGTAGGCCTCATAGCTCGGGTAGCGCCGCAAAATTTCGTCGATGGCTCCTGCGCCCATCGGCTCGCTGACGCCCTCGACGGGCAGCAGCAGCTCGCGCTCGGCGGCGGGCTTATCCGCCAGGAAGCGCTCAATGATTTCGCGGCGGTAGACATTGGTCAGCATGTAATCGGCCAGCGCGTCCGTGCGGGAGACGCCCAGCGCCAGCAGGATCAGCATAGCCCCGATACCTGTGCGGTCCTTGCCGCAGGAGCAGTGGAACAGCACCGGCACGCGGCGGCCCTCCAACAGGGCAAACAGCGCGTGGTAGGCCGGATTGCGGAACGGCATCTCCCGGTACAGAGCGCTGAACCACTCAAAATCGTGCACCGGGCGGCCCACACTGCGCTCAAAGGCTTCCTTTTCCTGCCGCAGGCGCTCGATGCCCTGACCGGAAAAGTCCATCTCGGTGCCATCGACGTTGCGCATACCGCAGACGCGCTGGTAGTGCGCCCCCGGGACCGCCGGATCGGGGTGCGCAGCGCTCTCCCCTGCACTGCGCAGGTCCAATATTTCCCGCAGGCCCAGCGACGCCAGCCGTGCGTGGTCGGCCTCGCTTTTCAGCAGATCAAGGTTGCCGCCGCGGTAGAGCAGACCGTATTTTACCTGCCGCCCATCCGCCGCGCGGTAGCCGCCCAGCTCACGAAAGTTATTTGCGCCCTCAAATTTTATCTCAGCACCCGGGGAAAACACGACCTGCATGAAACGTCTCCTTTTGTGTTTTTTGTCATTATACCATGGTTCCAAACAGACGGCAAGGCCGCCCCCATCGCACGGGAGCGGCCTTGTACCGTTTTCTTATTTATTCCTCGACGTACTCCTTCTTGAGCAGGCTCAGGATCACAGCGCCGACGACGCTGCCGACGATCAGGGCAACTACGTAGAGCAGTGCGTGGTCAACCACCGGGAATACGAAGATACCGCCGTGGGGTGCGCGCAGGGCGCAGCCGAACACCATCGAGAGCGAACCGGCCAGCGCCGAGCCGATGATGCAGCTGGGCAGCACGCGCAGTGGGTCTGCGGCCGCATAGGGGATCGCTCCCTCGGAGACAAAGCAGAGACCCATGACATAGTTGACAATGCCGTTGCGGCGCTCGTCGGGGCTCCACTTTTTGGGGCAGAAGGTGGTGGACAGCGCGATGGCGATGGGCGGGACCATGCCGCCGACCATAACAGCCGCCATGACCTCGTAGTTGCCGGCAGCCAGCGCCGCCGTGCCGAACACATAAGCCGCCTTGTTGAAAGGGCCGCCCATGTCAATGCTCATCATACCCGCGACGATTGCGCCCAGCATCACCTTGGACGTGTCGCCCATGGCGTTCAGCCAGTCGGTCATGGCCGTGTTGATGATGCCCATGACCGGGTTGATGCCGCACATGACCAAACCAGTGACGAGGATACCGCCCAAGGGGTAAATCAGCATCGGGCGGATGCCGTTCAGGCTGGCAGGCAGCTTCTCGGTGATTTTCTTGAGGAACTGCACAATGTAGCCCGCGGCGAAACCGGCCAGCAGCGCCGCCAGAAAACCGCCGGAAATGCCGGTGGTGTCACCGCTGGCAAGGCCCGCAAAGTTCGTGCCGTTCATGGCCAGCACGCCGCCCGCAAAGCCGACGGCCAGGCCCGGGCGGTCCGCAATGGACATGGCGATAAAGCCTGCCAGAATCGGCAGCATATAGCCGAACGCCGCGTTGCCCACGGTCTTGAAGAAGGCCGCCACCGGCGTGTTCATGCCAAAGTTGGAAGGGTCAATGGTGTAATCGTCCAGCAAAAATGCCAGCGCGATCATGATGCCGCCGCCCACAACGAAGGGCAGCATATGCGATACACCGTTCATCAGATGCTTGTACAGGCTGTGACCAAGGCTGTCGCTCGCACCGCCTGTGCTCTGCTGGGCCTTGGCCCCGGCCTCGGCGCGGTAGATGGGCGCTTCGCCGTGGGCAATTTTCTTGATAAGCTCCTCCGGTTTGTGGATGCCGTCATCCACGCGGGCAAAAATAACCGGCTTGCCGTCAAAGCGGGCCGTCTCGACATTCTTGTCCGCCGCAATGATGATGCCGTCGCAGGCGGCGATTTCCTCGGGCGTCAGCACGTTTTTCGCACCGTCGGATCCGTTCGTTTCAACTTTCGTGGGCAGACCCAGCTTGTCCCCCATCTTGGTCAGGGCCTCGGCGGCCATGTAGGTGTGGGCAATGCCGTTGGGGCAGGCGGTGACGGCCAGCACGCGGTAGCCACTCTGGGGGATTTCCTGCTGGGTAAAGCTTTCCTCGCCGAACTGGGCATCCTCTTGCGCGTCGATGGCGTCCAAAAATTCAGCGGGCGTCTTGGCGGCACGGAGCTTTTCGACAAAGTCGTCGTTCATCAGCATCTGCATCATGCGGGCCAGCATATCAATGTGCAGGCTGCCGTTTTCCGGCGCGGCAATGGCAAACAGCAGGTCGGTCTTGCCGTCGTCGTCAGGGTTGTACTGCACCGGGGCGCTCAAACGCAGGGCGGCCAGGCTGGGGCGGGTCACGCAGGCCGTGCGGGCGTGCGGGACCGTGATGCCGTTGTCCACATAGGTGGAGGCTTCGGCTTCTCGGGCGTAGAGGGCCTTTTTGTAGGCATCCTTGTCGGTGATGTTGCCGTGGGTGGCCTGCAGTTCCACGAGCTTGTCAAGGATAGCGGCCTGGTCGGGTGCCGCAACATCCAGCGCGATGGACTGCGCAGTGAACAGTTCCGTGATACGCATACGATTTGTCTCCTTCGTTTGTTTCTATTGAGGTGTAGGGGCCGGGCATACCCGGCCCTCGGCTTTATGGGAAATGCGCATTTATGGCTAAGTTGTGGGCCGCACGTCTTTGCAGGGGCGGATACTTGCATCGGCCCCTGCAAGTCACGGTCTACTCACATCGTCTTGAGCAGCTTATCAATATCCGCCTTTGTCGCCAGTCCCAGGCTGAACGCGGTGGCACTGCCGCAGGCGGTGCCGAGCTTGAGGGCTGCGGCGTAGTCACCGCCGCTCTGCTGATAACCGGCCACAAAACCGGCCACCATGCTGTCCCCCGCACCGACGCTGTTGACGACCTTGCCCTTCGGGCAGCCGATGCGGTGTACGCCGCCCTGCTCGTCCAGCAGCAGCGCACCGTCGCCCGCCATGCTGACCAGCACGTTGCGCGCGCCCTTCGCCTGCATCATCCTGGCGGCGGTGACGATCTCGTTATCGTTCGTCAGTTTGACGCCGGCGATCTCGCTCAGTTCGTGGTTGTTCGGCTTGATGAGGAACGGCTTATACCGCAGCACATTCACCAGCAAATCGCGGGTGGCGTCCACGACGGCACGGATGTCGCGGCCTTCCAGCCGGGCCAGGATGCGCTCATAGGTCGTCTGCGCCAGGCTGGCCGGGATGCTGCCCGCCAGAATCAGGATATCGCCCTTTTGCAGGCGATCGAGCTTTTCTTCCAACGCCTGCATGGCGCTTTCAGGGATGTCGGGGCCTGCGCCGTTCAGCTCGGTCTCCTGCCCGGCCTTGATCTTGACGTTGATGCGGGTCATGCCGTGGTCGAGGTGGACGAAGTCGGTTTTCAGCCCCTGGGCGACCAGGCCGCGCTCCAGCCACGCACCGGTCTCCCCTGCCACAAAGCCGAGGGCCACGCTCTCGCACCCCAGCTGCGCCAGCACACCGGACACGTTGATGCCCTTGCCGCCCAGCACGCAGTCTTCGCCTTTGGCGCGGTTCACGTCGCCGACGGCCAGCTCACGGTCCAGCCGCACCACGTAATCGATGGCCGGATTGAAGGTCACTGTGTAAATCATAATTCCGTCTCCTTTACCAGTGTCAGCTGCTTGTATTTCGGTTCGGGGCAACGGTTCGTCAGAATCGCGCCGCCGTAAAGCTCGCTGATGACCGCCGGGTAGACCCGCCCGAACTTGGAGTCATCCACGAGGAACCAGGTTTCCCGCGCACGGCGGGAGGCCATGGCCTTGACGGCAGCCTCCTCGGGGTCAGGGGTCGTGAAGCCTGCGCCCAGCGCCACGCCGTTGGCCCCCAGAAAGGCCTTCGTGAAGTTGAACTGCTGTAAGCTCGTCAGTGCCGCCGCGCCGATGATGGCCTCGGTCTTGGGGCGCAGCAGGCCGCCGGGCACGCAGACGTTGCAGCTTTTTTGCGCCAGCAGCCGCGCGTGGGCGATGCCGTTGGTGACGTAGTGGGCATCCAGCGCGGAACCGCTGAGGGCACGGACCATAGCCAGCGTGGTGGAGCCTGCGTCGATGTAGACGAAATCCCCGGCGCGGACAAGGTCGGCTGCCGCCTGAGCGATGCTGCGCTTTTGGCCGACAGCCAGCGTTTCCTTTGCGGCCATCGTCGGCTCGTCAGCCAGGAATTGGCCGTCCGGCAGTGTTGCGCCGCCGTGGACCTTGTTCAAGCGGCCCTGCCGGTCAAGTTCGGTCAGATCTCGGCGGATCGTGGACTCGCTGGCGTTCAGCGCCTCGCAAAGCTCCTGCACGGTGGCGGTGCGTTTCTCCGCCAGCAGGTTTAAAATCAAGGCAAAGCGTTCTTCGGCTAACATGGGGTGTTGCTCCTTTCCCGGTCATTGCTTGACCGTTTTTGGTTATTTATGATGTTTTATGATTGGCTGTATCTGTATTATAGCAGATTCTCCGTCAAAATCAATCATTTTCAGTCATTTTCAATCGCCAAAAATCACGTGATAATTTTGTGCAGGATGTACAAAATAAAAAAGGCTTCCCCCAAGGGAGAAGCCTTTTTAAGTTGTATGTCAAATAAACTTCCCCGTCCTGCTCTCGGGGATTGCTTTAATCTCCGCAGGCGTCCCGGCCGCCACGACGCGGCCGCCCTCTTCCCCGCCGCCGGGGCCCATATCAATGATATAATCTGCGCTGCGGATGACATCCAGGTCGTGCTCAATGACAATGACCGTCGCGCCGTTCTCAATCAGTGTGCGGAACACCCCCAGCAGGGTGCGCACGTCCAGCGGGTGCAGGCCGATGGTCGGCTCGTCAAAGACGAACACCGTGTCGCCCTGGGCCTTGCCCATCTCGCTGGCTAATTTCAGCCGCTGGGCCTCGCCGCCGGAAAGGCTCGGCGTTTCCTCGCCCAGGGTCAGGTAGCCAAGGCCCAAGTCTTGCAGCACTTTTAAACGCTGTGTCACCAATTTTAAGTCTGTGCAAGCCGTCAGCGCCGTGTTGATGTCCATATCCATCAGCTCGGGCAGTGTGTAGGCCCCGCCATGCTTATTCTCGTGGTGGACGGCGTCGGCCTCCGGCGCATAGCGGGAGCCGCGGCAGGCCGTGCAGGGGATCTCCACGTCGGGCAAAAACTGCACGTCCAGGCTGATGGTGCCTGTGCCGTCGCAGACCGGGCAGCGCAGCTTGCCCGTGTTGTAGGAGAAATCGCCCGCCTTGTACCCCAGCCGCTTGGCGTCCGGCGTGCGGGCAAAGACCTTGCGCAGCTCGTCGTGGACATTGGCGTAGGTCGCCACGGTGGAGCGGACGTTGATGCCGATAGGCGTTGCATCGATGAGCTTTACCTGCCCGATACCCACGGCCTGCACGTCTTTGACGTGGGCAGGCAGGGCCGCGCCGCTGGTTTTGGCCGCCAGCGCCGGGACAAGGCTTTCCAAAATCAACGTTGTCTTGCCCGACCCGGACACGCCGGTCACGACGGTCAGGCGGCCTTTCGGGATATCTACTTCCAGCGGCTTGACCGTGTGGATGGCGCCGGTGGAAAGGTGGATGCGCCCCTCGGCAAACAGTTCCTCGGCGGGGCGGTTTTGGGGCGTCACGCTCCCCTGCCCGCCCAAAAACGGCCCGATCTGTGACGCGGCGTTGGCAGTCAGCTCGGGCACGGTGCCCTGGGCAATGATACGCCCGCCGCCTGCACCGGCCTCGGGGCCCATCTCGATGATGTAGTCCGATTCTGCCAACACCTGGGTGTCGTGGTCGACAAGGACGACCGAGTTGCCGTCGGCAATCAGGTCGTGCATGACGCCGTTCAGGCCAACGATGTTCGAGGGGTGCAGCCCGATGGATGGCTCATCCAGCACGTACAGCACGCCGGTGGTGCGGTTGCGAACGGCGCGGGCCAGCTGCATACGCTGGCGTTCCCCGGTGGAGAGCGTCGCGGACGCGCGGTCCAGCGTCAGGTAGCCCAGCCCCAAATCCATCAGCCGCTTCGCGCCGACGCGGAAGGACTCGCAGATGCTCTCGGCCATGGGGCGCATTTCGGGCGGCAGGCTGGCGGGTACGCCGTCCACCCAGTCACACAGGGCGGTCAGCGTCATTTTGCAGGCCTCGTCCAGGCCGATGCCCCGCAGTTTTGGCGCACGAGCGGCCTCCGACAGGCGCGAGCCGCCGCAGTCGGGGCAGGTGTCCACCCGCAGGAATTTCTCCACCCGCTTCATGCCCTTCTCGTCCTTGACTTTGGCGAGGGCGTTCTCAACTGTGTAGACGGCGTTAAAGTAGGTAAAGTCCAGCTCGCCCGCCTCGGGGGTGTTTTTTGCCTTGTAGAAGATGTGCTTTTTCTCTGCCGGACCGTTAAAAACAATGTCTTTCTCTTTGTCTGTCAGTTCACGGAACGGTACGTCTGTGCGCACCCCCATGGCGCGGCAGACATCGGTCATCAGGCTCCACATCAGGCTGTTCCACGGTGCGACGGCCCCCTCGTCGATGGTCAGGGAATCGTCAGGCACAAGGGTGGCCCGGTCCACGGTGCGCACCATGCCGGTGCCATCACAGGTGCGGCAAGCGCCCTGGCTGTTGAAGGCCAGTTCCTCTGCCGACGGCGCACGGACGCGCGCGCCGCACTCCGGGCAGTAAATCGGCTGCTCGGCGGCAACGTTCAGCGTCGGCGGGATGTAATGGCCGTTCGGGCAGCGGTGGCTCGCCAGGCGGGAGAACATCAGGCGCAGACTGTTCAAGAGTTCCGTTCCGGTGCCGAAGGTGCTGCGGATGCCGGGCACACCGGGCCGCTGGTGCAGCGCCAGCGCGGCAGGCACGTAGAGAACTGCATCGACCTGGGCCTTGGCGGCCTGGGTCATGCGGCGGCGGGTGTAGGTGGACAGGGCATCCAGGTAGCGTCGCGAACCCTCGGCGTAGAGCACGCCCAGTGCCAGCGACGACTTGCCCGACCCGGACACGCCCGCAATGCCGACGATCCCGTTTAAGGGAATGTCCACATTGATGTTTTTCAAATTGTGGACTCTGGCTCCTCTGACTTCGATTTTTGTCGGTTTGTCTCCCGCGTTCATACCATGACCTCCGTTGGTGCGTTATTCAGTCGCTTCTTCAAAATATATTTGTGTAAAAACAATGTTTTCATCGTACCTCGCGCCTATATGTAACCATTATAGTTGCGATTTGTAAAAAAACAATACTTCTCTGCCAAATGCGATTGAAAAACAAAAGTTGTATATTTTCGGCGGCAGGCAAATGGACAGAGGTTTTCATTTGACTGCGGATGGACTCGGAAAAACAAGAAAACGCTTACAGCATGGAACGATGAACGTCAATCTTCCGCTGTACAAAAAGCAGCTGCCAGGGCTTGAAGA
>OLOH01000515.1_pt1 | contig 27691 bp, 30 predicted proteins | sample 1673221 | NCBI WGS metagenome assembly OLOH01 (sample SAMEA3136767, study PRJEB25190) | human gut metagenome
GGCTCGCCCTGCCAGGATATGAGCATCGCCGGCCGGCGGGAAGGTCTGGACGGCTCCCGCTCCAGCCTGTTCTACGAAGCCGTCCGAATCGTAAAAGAAATGAGGTGTGCGACCGATGGAAAACATCCAAGGTATATCGTCTGGGAAAACGTCCCCGGCGCGTTCAGCTCCAACAAGGGCGCGGACTTCCAGTCCGTCCTCGAAGAGATCTGCTCGGTCAAAGGATACGAAATTCATACTGCTCGACCTGAGAGGTGGCCAGCCGCCGGGGAGATCGTGGCAGACGATTTCAGTCTCGCATGGCGGGTATTTGATGCGCAGTACTGGGGAGTCCCCCAACGCAGAAAACGTATCTACCTTGTCGCAGATTTTGCAGGCGGGGGCGCCGGAAAAATACTATTTGAGTCCGAAGGCGTGTCTGGGTATACTCCGCAGGGCTTCCGCCCGTGGCAAGGAACTGCCGGAACTTTTGAGGAAGGCGCTGGAGCGTCAGGCTGCGTCTGCTTAAACGACCAGGGCGGCAGCCGTATGGATGTGACGGAGGATGTCGCAGCAACGCTCCGGGCGGAAAACCACGGACACCCTCCCTGCGTGATGGGGGCAGCCGGTTTTTGTACCGAGCATTCCGCACAGGCAAGGGGCATTGGGTATGAGGAAGAAACTTCTCCCACCCTCCGTGCCGGGACGGTGCCGGCGGCGGTCTATGAGAACCATAGCCAGGATACCAGATACACCGGTCCACTGGAGACAGCGCCTACAGTAATGTCTACCTACGGCACGGGCGGCAACAACCAGCCCTTTGTGGTGGAGACACCCAAGACGCTGAAGATCCGCTCCGGCTGCGATGGCGGCGGTAAAGGCGCGCTGATCCAGGAGAACAAGTCCGCCACCCTCGGCTGCAACAACGACCAGACGGTATTCGTGCCGTTCGTGAAGGGCACCCGCCCCCATTCTCCCGATGAGGGGCAGCAGTGGAGAGCCGCCGATGTAGCGAATACACTGAACACCTACGATGTAGGCGAGGCCCGGTGCAATGAACTGGCGGTCAGGGTGTACGGCATCTGCTCCAAGCAGAGCCACGCCATGCTGTCCGACAATCCCCACAGCGGTTTTTATGAAGCGGACACTTCCCGGTGCCTGGACAGGAGCGGCGGCAACCCCACCTGCAACCAGGGCGGTATGGCGGTGGTGGCGGTGCAGGGTTCCATGATCGGCAGGGCGGATAAGAATGGTCCCCAGGGCAGCGGCGTGAATGAGGATGTGTCTTTTACGCTGGATGCTGCTGACCGCCATGCGGTGGCTTACTGCATGACCACCGGCTCTTACACTCAAACATTGGAAGAACAATCTCCAACCTTGATGGCAAGGGATTATAAAGACCCGCCTGTGGTGAATGAGACTGAGCCGGAGTATATCGTCCGCAGACTGACGCCTACCGAGTGCGCCCGGTTGCAGGGGTTTCCGGACTGGTGGTGCGCCGGGCTTGAGACCGATGAGCCGTCTGAGGAGGAAATCGAGTTCTGGACAGAGGTGTTTGAGACACATCGCACCGTTCTGGGAACTTCCTCCAAGCCAAAGAGCCGGAACCAGATCATCAAGTGGCTGAAAGGCCCCCACTCCGATTCCGCAGAATACAAAATGTGGGGCAACGGTGTGGCGCTTCCCAATGTTTACTTCGTGCTCTCCGGGATCGTGTACTATGCACAGTTTCCGGAAGGATAATCCAGCCCTTATTCTACAGAAAAATGTGCGAAAACCGCTTGCTATTTCAGGGGTTTAGAGTGATGTATGTACTACCAAAACAAAGGAGGTTTTCGCACATGGAAATCAGATACAATGTGACGGGTGCCAAGCGCAAGGAACTTGTAAAGGTCATCGCTGATACCACTGGCGCCAGGGCGGAATACAAGTTCATGCCCACCTGCAACTATGAGATCGACTACTTTACGGTTACCAAGGATGGGACACTCCTCTTTGACGACCGCGCCGACAGCGAGGAAGTCGAGCGGGTGCTGGAATCCATCGCCGCCGCTGGCTTTGAATGTGAGCCGCAGGACGGCGTTGAGCAACCCTCTGGGCAAGAAACCAAAGAAACGGAAGAAATCGCCGACAGCGCGCCACAGGGCGAACCTGTGGGACTTACAGTGGAGATTCCGCTCCACAAGGTGGCGGTGGGCAACCTCACGAAGCTGCTGGAAGCCAAAGGAAATCTGATACGGAAAGCCCTGGGCATCACCGACCTTCGCGTTGAGGTTTTGGAAGATCGGGTGGCGTTCCCCTGGTTCTCCCAGGTAGATGCGGATTCTGCAGCCGCCTACACCCATTTCATTTCCGCACTTTGCGAGATGAGCAGAAATGCCAAGCGAGTGACGGCGACCGAAAAGCCGGTGGATAACGAGAAATACGCATTCCGCTGCTTTCTCCTGCGGCTGGGCTTTATTGGCAGCGAGTACAAAGCGGAGCGCAAGATCCTGCTGAAGAACCTCTCTGGGTCCTCGGCCTTCAAAAATGGAGGTGCCGGCCATGCGGTTTCCGAATAAAGATACCGTGGAGCGTATCCGCCGGGACTATCCCGCCGGCACCCGTGTGGAACTGGTGCGGATGGATGATGCCCAAGCGCCACTCGCCGGTACGCTCGGCACGGTACTCGGTGTGGATGATACCGGTTCCCTCCTCATGCGCTGGGACAACGGCAGCGGCCTGAACGTGGTCTATGGGGAGGACATTGTGAGAAAGGTGGGTGACCGCCGTGCCGAATAACATTCTGAAGGACTTCTTCTATGGGAACATTAATCCGAATGAAAAGCAGTTTGATTGTAATTCGGAGTATGGAAAAGCCGCTGCCGGTCTGGCCGATGAAGAAGAAAAACTCCGATCCATGCTGGATCATGAGACGTCCGAAATCCTTGATAAGATGATTTGCCTGCAAGCCTCCATTACGGGCATGACCGCTGAGGAGTATTTTATTGATGGGCTGCGGACGGGATTCCGGCTGGCTCTCGCTATACTCGATGAAGGAAAAAACGGCTCTCTCACGCCAATTACGGATGGTGGAAAAAGGCTGTAAATTACACAGTATCCAGCAGTCATCTTTGTGTAGTATATTATCGGAAATGGCCTTGCTATTATCCTCTTTTAGAGCGAATATGTGTACACCGAAAGGGAAAACACACCAAATGAAAACGGAGGATTCACCATGAATGAGAAAACCGCAAGGCAGATTACAGAGATGAAAAAGCAGACCATCGGGGTCGAGGTTGAGATGAATAACATCACCCGCCAGAAGGCAGCCAAGGCTGCCGCCGAGTTTTTCGGCACCGGACGCTACGAGAATACCGCCGGCCGCAACGGATACAGCACCTGGTCGGCCTGGGACGCAGACGGGCGCGAGTGGAAGTTCCAGAAGGATGTTTCCATTGCGGGACCGGATGACCAGAAATGCGAACTGGTCACCCCGATCCTGACCTACGATGACATCGAAACCCTGCAGGAGCTTTGCAGGCAGCTTCGTCACAACGGAGCCAAGAGCGACGCCTCCAGAGGATGCGGGGTCCACATCCACATCGGGGCAAACGGGCACACCCCGCAGAGCCTTCGCAACCTTGCCAACATCATGGCGAGCCACGAAAGCCTGATTGCCGAGGCACTGAAACTGGACCGGGGCCGCATGAGCCGCTACTGCCGCACGGTGGACCCAAGATTCTTAGAGCAGGTCAACCGGAGAAAACCCCACACAATGGCACAGCTTGCGGATATCTGGTACAACAGCAACGGCGCAAATTACGGCAGAAACCATCACTACAACGACAGCCGCTACCATATGCTCAACCTCCACGCCACTTTTACCAAAGGCACGGTCGAATTTAGGCTCTTCCAGTTTGATGAGCCAACCGCAGAGCGCCGGGGCGGCATCCATGCAGGCCAGCTTAAGAGTTACATCCAGCTTTGCCTGGCCTTAAGCCAGATGGCAAAGGATGTGCGGACGGCAAGCTCCAAGCCCCAGCAGAACGAGAACCCCAAATATGCCATGCGCACCTGGCTCCTCCGCCTGGGCTTCATCGGCGAGGAATTTGCAACGGCACGGGATTTTCTGACCCGCAACCTTACCGGGGACACAGCCTTCCGGCATGGCAGAGCCGCCGCTTGAAGGACTTAGGTTAAATGCCCTGCCCCTGACCGCTTCGGCGGTCTTAGGGTGGTAGAAGGACAAGTAACCTAAGTCCTCCAGGAAAGGATGGATACACATGAACGAAAAAAGATACTACATCGCCTACGGCAGCAACCTGAATGTTCGGCAGATGCGGATGCGCTGCCCTCACGCCACGATCCTCGGTACGGCAAACCTTAAGGATTGGGAACTGCTTTTTAAGGGAAGCAGGACCGGCTCTTACCTGACCATTGAAGAATGCGAAAACGGCACGGTTCCCGTGGTGATCTGGGAGGTGACGGCTGCAGACGAAGCCGCCCTCGACCGTTATGAAGGATTCCCGACCTTTTACTACAAGCGGGATATCCGTCTCCAGTACAAAGGCATCCGGACAGGCAGACGCAGGACGGTGACGGCCTTTGCCTACATCATGCACGAGGACAGGCCGATTGGGATTCCCAGCAATCTCTATATGCGGACTTGCCTGGAAGGGTATGACGCCTTCCGCTTTGACAAGAATATTCTGGTTGATGCTTATGATAAATGCAGGGAGGTATGCGGATATGAAGGATAATGTAATCCGGATGGCGGTCTGCCCGCTTTGCGGCAGGACCTACCACGGCGCTCCGGCGCTTTCAAGAGAAGACAACGAAACGCTCATCTGCCCGGACTGTGGCACCAGGCAGGCGCTCCAGTCTATCGGTGTGGACAGCGCCGAGCAGGAGCAGATCATTGAGACGATCCACCGCCATACACAGGAGTGATATACACAATTTATTCCTCCGATCTTTGTGCGGATTATGCTCAGAATTAACTTGATAATATATGGTTTTAGAGCGAATATGTACACACCGAAAGGGAAAACAAAGAAAACGGAGGATACAAGCCATGATGATCAACGAAGCGATGAAAAAGTACCGGCTGCCGAACCCCACCACAACCGAGGATTTGGAGATGCGGTTCTCCGGCATGGACGGCAAGACGTTGACTTTTGGAGATAAGGTTCTCCTTGCCGGATACTACTACAACGGGAGAAACAAGCCCTGCTGCTTCGGCGCGGCATACGAGTTCCTTACCGATGACCACACCTGCGAAGGTATGATCGGGCTGAGAGCAGCCAGCGGGGTTGAGTTTGAGGATGATGGCCACGCCATCGCTTGGGCGATGCAGCAGTAAATAAAAGAACATAATAACCTGAGATCGAGCCGCACGGCTCTTTCTCTCGTACAGAACCATTTTGGAAGTCGCAGCGATGCGGCTATTTTTTATGCCATTTGGGAGGTGGTGTCTATGCGAAAACTGAAGAAATACAAGCCTACCAAGTTCATGGCGAAGACCTCGCACTATGATAAGGACGCCGCCGACTATGCGGTCATGTTCATCGAGTCCCTCTGCCACACCAAGGGCACCTGGGCGGGAAAACCCTTTGAACTGATTGACTGGCAGGAACAGATCATCCGCGACCTGTTCGGCGTGTTAAAGCCCAATGGCTACCGTCAGTTTAATACAGCATATATCGAGATCCCCAAGAAACAGGGCAAATCGGAGCTTGCCGCCGCCGTGGCGCTCCTGCTTCTCTGTGGGGACGGCGAGGAACGGGCTGAGGTGTATGGCTGCGCCGCTGACCGCAACCAGGCAAAGATCGTGTTTGATGTGGCGGTGGATATGGTGCGGTTCTGTCCGGCGCTTTCCAAGCGGGTAAAGATCCTGGAATCCCAGAAGAAGATCACCTACCTTCCCACTAACAGCTCCTACCAGGTGCTTTCGGCGGATGTGGCGAACAAGCATGGCTTTAATACCCACGGCGTAATCTTCGATGAGCTGCATACCCAGCCTAACCGGAAACTCTTTGACGTCATGCTCCAGGGCTCCGGGGACGCCCGGATGCAGCCGCTTTACTTTCTGATCACCACGGCCGGCAACGATACCAACTCCATCTGCTATGAGGTACACCAGAAAGCCATTGACATCGCAGAGGGACGGAAGGTTGATCCTACCTTTTATTCGGTCATTTACGGTGCTGCCGAGAATGAGGACTGGACAGACCCCAAGGTCTGGAAGAAGGCAAATCCTTCCCTGGGCATCACGGTGGGGATCGACAAGGTCAGGGCAGCCTGTGAATCCGCCCGGCAGAATCCTGGCGAGGAGAACGCTTTCCGGCAGCTAAGGCTCAATCAGTGGGTGAAACAGTCTGTCCGTTGGATGCCGATGGACAAGTGGGACGCCTGCGCGTTCCCGGTTTCCGAGGACGATTTGGAAGGCCGCATCTGCTACGGCGGGCTGGACTTGTCCTCCACCACGGACATCACGGCCTTTGTGCTGGTGTTCCCGCCGCTGGATGAGGAGGACAAATACTACATCCTGCCCTACTTCTGGATACCGGAGGAAACGCTTGACCTCCGTGTCCGACGCGACCATGTCCCCTATGATCTATGGGAGCGCCAGGGGACGCTGATGACTACAGAAGGCAACGTGGTACATTACGGCTACATTGAGAAATTCATCGAGCAGTTGGGCGAACGGTTCAACATCCGGGAGATTGCCTTTGACCGCTGGGGCGCTGTGCAGATGGTGCAGAATCTGGAAGGCATGGGCTTTACGGTGGTTCCCTTCGGACAGGGCTTTAAGGATATGTCCCCGCCGACCAAGGAGCTGATGAAGCTGGTGCTGGAGGAACGCATCGCTCACGGCGGCCACCCAGTGCTGCGCTGGATGATGGACAACATCTATATCCGCACGGATCCGGCGGGCAATATCAAGGCGGACAAAGAGAAATCCACAGAGAAAATCGACGGCGCAATCGCCACTATCATGGGGCTTGACCGGGCGATCCGCTGCGGCAACGATACAGGCGCTTCGGTTTATGACAGCCGGGGGCTTTTGTTTATCTGAAAGGACGGTGATTCGATATGGGTATCTTTTCCGGGCTGTTCCGTTCCAGGGACAAGCCCCAGGACCGCACCGCCGGCAGCGGCTATGCGTTCTATTTCGGCGGCACCACCTCCGGCAAAGCGGTGACGGAACGTTCCGCCATGCAGATGACCGCCGTGTATTCCTGCGTCCGCATCCTGGCCGAAGCGGTGGCAGGTCTGCCGCTGCATCTCTACCGCTACAAGGAGGACGGCGGCAAGGAAAAAGCACTTGACCATCCGCTGTATCTGCTCCTGCATGATGAGCCGAACCCGGAGATGAGTTCCTTTGTGTTCCGGGAAACGCTCATGACGCACCTGCTCCTGTGGGGCAACGCCTACGCCCAGATCATCCGCAACGGCAAGGGCGAGGTCATTGCCCTCTACCCCCTGATGCCAAACCGCATGGTGGTGGACAGGGATATCCACGGGCAGCTTTATTACCAGTATACGCGCTCCACGGAAGAAGCGCCGACCATGAAAGGCGTGACGGTCAATCTGCCGCCCTCCGATGTGCTGCACATTCCGGGGCTTGGCTTTGACGGGCTGGTGGGCTATTCCCCTATCGCTATGGCCAAGAACGCCATCGGCATGGCGATTGCCTGTGAGGAGTACGGGGCCAAGTTCTTTGCCAACGGCGCCGCCCCTGGTGGCGTCTTGGAGCATCCGGGTACCATCAAAGACCCCCAGCGGGTACGGGAGAGCTGGCAGTCCACCTTCGGCGGCAGCGGCAACAGCAATAAGATCGCCGTGCTGGAGGAAGGCATGAAATATACGCCCATCGGCATCTCACCGGAGCAGGCGCAGTTTTTGGAAACGAGAAAGTTCCAGATCAATGAGATCGCCCGGATTTTCCGGGTGCCGCCCCACATGGTGGGCGACCTGGAAAAGTCGAGCTTTTCTAATATTGAGCAGCAGTCCTTGGAGTTTGTGAAATACACGCTGGAGCCCTGGCTGGTGCGCTGGGAGCAGTCTATCCAGCGGACGCTCTTTTCTCCGGAGGAAAAGAAGCGGTACTTTGCCAAGTTCAACGTGGAGGGGCTGCTCCGGGGCGATTATGCCAGCAGAATGTCCGGCTACGCCACGGCGAGACAGAACGGATGGATGAGCGCCAATGATATCCGGGAACTGGAAAACCTTGATCGTATTCCTACGGAAGATGGCGGCGATCTGTACCTTATTAACGGCAATATGCTCCCGCTGGGAAATGCGGGTGCTTTTGCAGATACACAAACGGGAAAGGAGGAAAACCCCGATGAAGAAGTTCTGGAAGTGGAAGAACCAGGCAGCAACGGAGACAGCTCCGGCGGAACGGACGCTGTTCCTGAACGGCACCATCGCCGAGGAAAGCTGGTTTGACGATGACGTCACGCCGCAGCTTTTTAAGGAGGAACTGATGTCCGGGGACGGCGATATCACCGTCTGGATCAACTCCCCAGGCGGGGACTGTGTGGCGGCGGCGCAGATCTACAATATGCTCATGGATTACCCCCATGATGTGACCATAAAGATCGATGGCATCGCAGCCAGCGCCGCCTCGGTCATTGCCATGGCCGGCACGAAGGTGCTGGTATCTCCGGTGTCCATGATGATGATCCACAACCCTATGACCGTTGCCATGGGCGATACCGCAGAGATGCAGAAAGCCATCGAGATGCTTGGCAGCGTCAAGGATTCCATCATCAACGCCTACGAAATCAAGACCGGTTTGTCCCGCGCTAAACTCTCCCATCTGATGGATGCCGAGACCTGGATGGACGCGAACAAGGCGGTGGAACTTGGCTTTGCCGATGACGTCCTGCACCGGGCGGAGATCCCGGAGGATGTGGAGCCGTCTGCGGTGTCCATGCTCTATTCCAAAGCCGCTGTGGTGAATTCCCTTATGGATAAGATCGCAGCCAAATGCAGGACCAACCCTAAGAAAACTGAAAAACCCAACCCCCAGGGCCGCTCTGTAGACAGTCTCTACGAGCGGCTCAATCTTTTGAAGCATTAAGGAGGATACGACTATGACGATTTTGGAACTGCGCGAGAAGCGCGCGAAAGCCTGGGAAGCCGCCAAAGCCTTTCTGGATTCCCACAGAAATGATAAGGGCGTCCTGTCTGCCGAGGACGACGCCGCCTACACCCGCATGGAGCAGGAAATTACCGACCTTGGCAAGGAGATCGCCCGCCTGGAACGCCAGGAGGCGCTGGACGCGGAACTGAACCGCCCGGTGAACAAGCCCCTGACGGGTAAGCCTATGAACGGCAAGGAGGAGAATAAGACCGGCCGCGCCACGGATGAGTACCGGCAGAATTTCTGGAACATGATGCGCTCCAAAGCGCCCATGCCCTCTGTGGTAAACGCCCTGCAGATCGGTACGGACTCCGAGGGCGGATACCTGGTGCCGGATGAGTACGAGCGCACCCTGGTGGAGGCGCTGGAGGAAGAGAATGTGTTCCGCCAGCTCGCCAAAGTGATCCAGACCTCCAGCGGCGACCGCAAGATTCCGGTGGTGGCAACGAAGGGCACCGCATCCTGGATTGACGAGGAAGGCGCCTACACCGAGAGCGACGATTCCTTCGGTCAGGTATCCATCGGGGCCTACAAACTGGGGACGATGATCAAGGTTTCCGAGGAACTCTTGAACGACAGCGTCTTTGATCTGGAAAGCTACATCTCCCGTGAATTTGCCCGCCGTATCGGTGCCAAGGAGGAAGAAGCCTTCTTTACCGGGGATGGCTCTGGCAAGCCCCTGGGCATCCTGGCTTCGAGCGGCGGCGCGGAAACCGGCATCACCGCTGCGTCCGCTACCGCCATTACGGCGGATGAGCTGATCGACCTGTTCTACTCCCTGAAATCTCCTTACCGCCGCAACGCCGTGTGGGTGCTGAATGACTCCACCATTAAGGCCATCCGCAAGCTGAAGGACAGCAATGGCCAGTACCTGTGGCAGCCTTCCCTGACCGCAGGCACACCGGATACAATCCTGGGCCGTCCTGTGCGCACTTCCGCTTATATGCCCGCCATCGCGGCCAGCGCCAAAACCATCGCCTTTGGAGATTTCAGCTACTACTGGATTGCGGACCGCCAGGGGCGTTCCTTCAAGCGGCTGAACGAACTGTACGCGGCAAACGGCCAGGTGGGCTTCCTCGCTTCCCAGCGCGTGGACGGCAAGCTGATCCTGTCCGAGGCCATCAAGGTGCTGGCACAGAAAGCATCGACATAACGGAAAGGGGGCGGCGGTGATGGACACTCTGCTGGAAAAAGTCAAGGCAAACCTGATTCTGGAACATTCGGCGGATGATGCGCTTTTGCAGGGCTACATCGCCGCCGCTGTTTCCTATGCGGAGAGCTACCAGCATATCCCGGAGGGCTATTATATGGAAAACGCGATGCCGGCCACTACTGAACAGGCGGTGATCATGCTGGCATCGCATTTTTACGAGTCCAGGGATGGCAGTACGGGCGGTTTCTTTGCGGACAATGTACAGGCCGGTCAGCAGGTCTGGAACACGGTCAACCTTCTGCTTCGGCTCGACCGGGAATGGAAGGTGTGAGTATGAGCTTTGGCAAAATGAACACCTTCCTCTCCATTGTGGAGAAACAGTTCACGCAGGATGAGGACGGCTTTAAGACGGAAACCGATGTTACCGTGGCAGAAGTGCGTGCCTACCGGGAAGGCCGGCACGGCAGTGAGAAATGGGCCAACATGGCAACCTTCTCCACCGCCACCGACCTGTTCCGGTTCCGAGTGATCCCCGGCGTCACGGTCACAACGGATATGCGCATCGTCTGCGGCGGGCATACCTTCGAGATTACTTCGGTGGAGGATATCAAAGGCAGGGGGATGTATCTGGAAGTGCTGGCACAGGAGGTGAAAGCGGGTGGCTAAAGCGACATGGAGAATGCCGGAGGATTTCCTGATGAAGGTATCCCGTCTGGCGGATAAAACGGATGAGATCCTCCCGAAGGTGCTGGAGGCCGGCGCGGAGGTTGTGGAGGACAAGGTGCGCTCCAACCTGCAGGCAGTCATCGGCAGCGGGACAAAGTACGAGTCCAGAAGCACTGGGGAGCTTCTCCGCTCCCTTGGCACATCTCCCGCCCTGCAGGATAAAAACGGGGATTTCAATGTGAAGGTGGGCTTTTCCGAACCGCGTTCAGACGGGGACAGTAATGCCAAGATCGCCACCATTCTGGAATACGGCAAAAGCGGCCAGCCCGCGAAGCCTTTCCTGAAGCCAGCCCGTTCCTCATCCAGGAACGCCTGTATCAGCGCCATGAAAGCGAAACTGGATGAGGAGGTGGAGAAGATTTGAGCCTGTTGTCGGAAATCAAGACCGTAGTTACCGGCTGCGGCCTGCCAGTGGAGACGGGCGTGTTCTCCGATGCGCCGCCGGAGGAATATGTGGTAATCACGCCCCTGGCGGACACTTACGAACTCCACGCGGATAACCTCCCGGAGTTTGAAACCCAGGAGGCGCGGCTCTCCCTGTTTACCAAAGGGAACTATCTGAAGCGGAAGGGGCAGCTTTCAGCGGCGCTCCTTGCCGCTGATTTTGTGATTACGGACAGGCGGTACATCGCCCATGAGGACGATACCGACTTCCACCATTACGCCATTGACGTGGCGAAACTCTACAGATTGGAGGAATGAACTATGGCTACGATTGGCCTTGACAAGCTGTACTACGCCAAGATCACCGAAGATACTTCGGGCAATGAAACTTACGAAGATCCGCTGCCTTTGGCAAAGGCCATGACCGCCGAGCTTTCCGTGGAACTGGCGGAAGCTACGCTGTATGCGGACGATGGCGCGGCGGAGGTGGTGAAGGAGTTCCAGAGCGGGACGCTGACGCTGGGTGTGGACGACATCGGCAAATCTGTCGCAGAGGACCTAACAGGGGCGGTAATCGATGAAAACGGCGTCCTGATCTCTGCGTCGGAGGACGGAGGCGCTCCGGTCGCTATTGGCTTCCGTGCCAAGAAAGCCAACGGCAAGTACCGCTATTTCTGGCTGTACCGGGTGATTTTCGGCATCCCTGCCACCAACCTGACCACTAAGGGCGAGAGCATCGAGTTTTCCACCCCGTCCATCGAGGGAACCGTGACCCGGCGCAATAAGGTGGACGGCCAAGGCAAGCACCCCTGGAAAGCGGAGGTGTCTGAGGATGACGCCGGTGTATCCCCTACAGTCATTTCGGGCTGGTACGAGGAAGTCTATGAACCGTCCTATGCGGATCAGACATCGGGCGCAGGCGGCGAAGGTTAAGGAGGGTTTGAAGTATGGAAGAAAGAACAGCAGTTGTCAATATCGGCGGGCAGGAATATGAAATGCTCCTGACCACCCGCGCCACAAAGCAGATCGCCGGGCGTTACGGGGGCTTGGAAAACCTGGGCGAGAAGCTGATGAAGGCGGAGAACTTTGAGATGGCGCTGGACGAGATCGTGTGGCTGATTACCTTACTGTGCAACCAACCCATCCTCGTCCACAATCTGAAACACCCGGAGGACAAAAAGCCGGAACTGACCGCCGAAGAGGTGGAGCTTCTCACCTCCCCGATGGAACTGACGGACTATAAGGACGCCATCATGGAGGCGATGTACCGGGGGACCAAACGGAATATCGAAAGTGAGCTGGAGGGAAAAAACACGGCGGCCGGGTAAGCGATGCGGAATTGTTTACCCGGCTTTTGTATTACGGCATGGCCCACCTCTCCCTGCGCATGGAAGAGGTGTGGCTCATGCCTTTTGGCCTGCTCATGGACCTGTGGGAATGCCACCGGCAGTTTTTGGGGATTGCGAAGCCAAAGCAGGAACTGACGATTGATGATGTGATCCCTTATGGAATTTAGCGCGAGAGGAGGTGTGACCCGTGGCGGACAATTTTGGCCTGAAAATCGGCATCGAGGGCGAAAAGGAATTTAAAAAGGCGCTGTCTGAGATCAACCAGTCCTTTAAGGTGCTGGGTTCCGAGATGAAGCTGGTTTCCTCGCAGTTTGACGCCAACGATAAATCCATCCAGGCGCTTTCCGCAAGGAATACCGTTCTGAATAAGGAAATCGACGCCCAACGCCAGAAGATCGAAACGCTGCGGGCCGCCCTCCAGAACGCCTCCGATTCCTTTGGGGAGAACGACCGCCGGACGCAGAACTGGCAGATCCAGCTGAACAACGCCGAAGCCGCCCTAAACGGCATGGAGCGGGAGCTTTCCGCCAATGAGCAGGTCATCGAATCCCTTTCCCAGCAGGAAACGGAGGCGGCGGACGCTACGGAGCGGCTGTCCCAGGAGATTTCCCGACAGGAGGAAGAACTTTCCGGGATGAAGCGTGCCTATTCCAATGCTGTGCTGGAATACGGGAAAGGCTCCAGTGAGGCAAAGGAACTGGAGGGGCGCATCTCCCAGCTTTCCGGGGAACTTCGGGAAAACCGGGAGTGGATGAAGGATGCCGGGGATGTGGCGGAGAATTTCGGAGATTCGCTGGAGGAGGCATCCAGCGGGGCGGATCAATTAGGCTCCGGGCTTTCGGTCGCCACGGTGGCGATGGGAAACCTTATCTCTTCCGGCATCCAGGCGGCGTTAAGCGGTATAAAAGAGCTTGGCAGCGCCATCTGGAACCTGGACGAAGCCACCGAGGAATACCGGGTGGCCCAGGGCAAGCTCACCACCGCTTTTGAGGCGGCGGGATACAGCGGGGACACCGCACAGAAATCCTACACTGAGTTCTATAAAATCCTGGGCGATACGGATACCGCCACGGAAGCCTCCCAGCTTCTGGCGCAGCTTGCCCAGAACGAGCAGGACGTCACCAGGTGGACGAATATCGCGGCCGGCGTCTACGGCACCTTCGGCGACGCTCTCCCCATCGAGGGCATGATCGAGTCGGCCAACGAGACCGCCAAGGTTGGCGAGGTCACCGGCTCCCTGGCGGACGCCTTAAACTGGGTGGGCATCAGCGAGGACGCCTTCAACGAAAAGCTGGCTGCCTGTTCCAGCGAAAGTGAGCGCAACCGCCTCATCATGGAGACCCTCTCCGGGGCCTATGACGAGGCAAGCGGCGCTTTTTACCGCAACAATGAGGCGCTGGTGGCTTCCAGGGAAGGCCAGGCACAGCTGGACGAGACGCTTGCGGGGCTTGGGGAGACCATCTCCAATGTGAAGAACAGCCTCCGGGCGGAGTTCCTCCCGGCGATCTCGGAAGTCATCTCCGCTTTTACCGGCATGGTAAACGGCGTGGACGGGGCGGACGAAGCCTTCGCCGGGGCCATTACGGGGCTGGTAAACACGGCGGTTTCCATGCTGCCGCAGTTTGTGAACACCGGAATGCAGATGCTGACCTCTCTGCTTTCCGGCATCATCCAAAGCCTTCCGGCTGTGATGGAGGGCGCGGCGCAGATCATCGTCACGCTGGCCCAGGGCATCGCGGCGGCGGTCCCTACCCTGATTCCACAGATTGTCCTGGTGGTCACCCAAATCGTGCAGACCTTGATCGAGAACCTGCCGATGATCCTGGACGCGGCGCTGCAGCTGATCCTGGGGCTGGCCCAGGGGCTGCTTAATGCCATCCCGGTCCTGATCGCGGCCCTGCCCGCCATCATTACGGCGATTGTGGAGTTTATCGTGGGAGCGATCCCCCAGATTATCAGCGCCGGGATACAGCTCTTGACCTCGCTGGTTTCCGCGCTGCCGGAGATCATCACGGCCATTGTGGCGGCAATCCCACAGATCATTGACGGGCTGGTGACGGCCATCCTCGGCAGCATCCCACAGATCATTGATGCCGGCGTGAACCTGCTGATCTCCCTGATCCAGAACCTGCCGACTATCATTACCACTATTGTGGCGGCAATCCCGCAGATTATTTCCTCACTGGTAAACGCCATCTTAAACAGCATCCCGCAGATCATCCAGGCAGGCGTGCAGCTGTTCGTGTCGCTGATCCAGAACCTACCCACCATCATCGTGGAGATCGTAAAGGCGGTGCCGCAGATCATCGCGGGTATCGTCAATGCCTTTACTTCCTCGATGGGGCAGATCGTCAACATCGGCAAGAACATCGTGCAGGGCTTGTGGCAGGGCATCCAGAGCCTCGCCGGATGGATCTGGGACAAGGTCTCCGGCTGGATTTCCGGCATCTGGGACGGGATCTGCAGCTTCTTTGGCATCAACTCGCCCTCGAAAGAAATGGCCTGGGTGGGCGAAATGCTGGGCAGGGGCCTTGCCGGAGGCATTGAGGACAGCGCCGGCGAAGCGGTCAGCGCCGCAGAGGACTTAAACAACGGTATCCTGGGCGTGATGAACGGGCTGGCGGCGGATATGCAGTCCGCAGTCCCCTCGAACTTTGCCTTTGACGCGGGCGGGACACTCCGCTCCGCAGCCGGCGGCATGGGCAGCGGTGGCGCTTCCTTCGGGACCCTCATCACCATCCAGCAGATGATCGTCCGCAGTGAGGACGACATCCGCAGGATTTCCCAGGAACTTTATAATCTCATGCAAGTCGGCTCCCGCGCACAGGGCCGCATCATTACAGCCTAAGAGGAGGTGGGATTTATGGGCTTTCAATACAACGGAATTTCTTCTCAGTCCATGAATATCAAGGCCCGTCTTACCGGCTGGCAGATGGTTCCCACTCTTCGGAGCAACACGGAAATCGTTCCCGGCAAAGCGGGTCTTGCGGACTTTGGGGCCGACAGCGGCGAGCGGTACATCGATGTTTCCTGCAATGTCTATCCGCAGAAAACCTTTGCCGGTTTGGTGGCAGTTTTAGATCGGGCGGCGGCATGGTTAGACCCTACGGTGGGGACAAAACAGCTTGTACTGGACGATGTGCCGGACCGGTATTTTATGGCCCGGCTTTCCGATACGGTGGACTGTGAACGGCTCCTCCGGGCAGCCGGTTCCTTTACCCTCCGTTTTCTTTGCCCTGACCCTTACGGATATGCGCTGGATGATGAAACCTTTACCCTCTCCCAAGCAGGGGAGCATGAGGTGGAGCGTGAAATCGGAAACACAGACTCCGAGCCTGTGTATTCTCTGCAGGGAACGATTTCTTCCGGTGCGCTTGTGCTGACGACCAACGGAGAGGCCCTGCGGGTGATTGGCCCGCTGGCTGCGGAAGAAGTGCTGGTGATTGACACTGGCATGGTAACAGCTAAAGTGACAGACAGCGCAGGCAATACCTTGCGAAACGGCCTGCCCTGTTTGGAGGAGCTGAATTTCCCGGTACTGCGCCGGGGTGTGAATAAAGTGGAAATTGCAGTTGAGGGCAGCGCCGTTTTTACCGAGCTTCACATACAGGCAAAGAGCCGATGGAGGTAAGCAATGGCAGTAAAGACAACTTTAACCACGCAGGAGGACTTTACCGGGGAATTTCCATCTGCATGGGCAGGCTCCGGCCTCTGGCGCTTTAACGAGTCCGAACCGGACAGCAACGACCGGCTGATGGATTCTTCCGGCAATGGCCGGGATTTCAATATTATCAACTGGAGCGGCACCACGGCAAACCTGCTGGAAGGCTGGCGTGGACATTATTTCCGCTTCAACATCAATAACCCAACCTCGGAGAAAACATATCTTCAAGCCGTAAACGACGGCTCGATTTTCTCCTCGCTGGGGGAACGGATTGTGGTGGGCGGCTGGATGAACCCCACCATTTACTCGGTAGGCAATACCTTCTGCCCTATTTTTAACACAAGGCAGGGGCCGGGCCAGCCGATCCTGTATCTTTCGCTGTATTCCGGGCGGCCCCGCCTAATGCTCTATAATTCCTCCGGCTCCCTGATTTTGGACGAGTCGGTAACGCCCCCGTTTTCTCTGGTAAACAACGGCTGGTATTTCCTCGCCGCTGTGATCGAGCCGGACGCATACAAAGCCTGCTATGTGGTAGGCGACCGCAGCACCGGTACAGTCTGGATTTCAAACGAGCTGACGATTGAGGGTGAACTGAACCGTTCCTGTACCGCCGACCTTATCATGGGGATGCACGCTGACACCTATTATTACGCAGGCGGCTTTGATGATTGGTTTCTGGATACGGATTCCTCTTTGACTGCCGAAGATCTGGCGGAATATTTTAAGGCCACTCTGTTTGCCAACGGCGGAGATATGTCCGATGACGTGGATGCGCTCACCGAGCCGGGGAGCGTTACCCTTAGAAGCTCGGACGGAGCCTATCCATCCAGCGGGCAGCTTATTACAAAGGCGACAGCCTGCTCCCTTTCCGGTACGGGCCGCGTGGCTGCGACCAGCGAATATACAGCGGGCGTGACTGCCATTGAACAAGTGGAAACCTCCACTTCGGACGATTTGGAGGAATGGTCTGCCTGGCAGACTATCGGCACCAGCGGCGAACTGCAATCTCCGAACCGCCAGTATATCCGCTTCCGTGTGACGCTTGCCACTGAGGATACCAGCCGAACTCCGAAGCTGTTGGAAATCCAGCTCCACGATATACCGAAGGCCCCCTATGAAAAGCTGGGCTTTGCGCGCCCGGTAGTGCTGGATGCAAACGGCGCGTGGGAAGCGGTTCTGGAAAACGCCTTTGATATTGTTGTCACCAGCGAAGTCAACGGGGCCGATACGATGGAATTTTATCTGCCTTTCCACGATCCCAAGCGTGCCATGCTGGACAATGAAAAGCAGGTGCAGATCGTCAATGACATTTACCGCATACGAACCCTCACCGATACAAAGGACGCCGATGGGCGGATTGTGACGCAGGTATATGCCGAAGCTGCTTTCTACGACTTGTCCTTTTCCGAGGAAAAAGAAACGGTGGACTTCAACGCAGATACGGCGGACGCACCGATGCGGCACGCACTGGAAGGCACCGGCTGGTCGGTGGGAACGGTCAACGTCACCACTCTGCGCACATGGCAGTGTACGGAGAAAAACGCCCTTTCCATCCTGCGGGCCACGCAGAATATCCACGGCGGCGACCTGATTTTTGATTGCCCGAACCGGCTCGTCCATCTTCTTACCTTTGGCGGGAATGACAGCGGCGCTCTGTTTGCATATCGCAAAAATCTCAAAAGTATTGAGCGGGTGGTGGATACCCGCAGCTTGGTAACAAGGCTCTATGCCTATGGCAAGGATGGAATGACGTTCGCCTCGATCAATGGCGGCAAGGACTATGTGGAGGACTTCTCCTATACCACCGAAGTGCGCATATCCACGCTGGACTGCTCGAACTTCACCAATCCCTATCAGATGCTGGAATACACGCAGATGCGGTTGGCGGAATATGCGCAGCCCCGCGTTTCCTATGTTCTCTCCGCAATGGATTTGTCGGCCCTTACCGGGTATGAGCATGAGGCGTGGGCGCTGGGCGACATTGTAACGGTGGATGATAAAGACCTCAATCTGTCGGTAAAAACCCGCGTGGTGCGCCGCCAGTACAATTTGCAGGAGCCGTGGAAAACTGTGCTGGAACTTTCCACTACCCTTCGGGAACTGGGCGATTCCTCCGCACAATGGGATAAGGCCGCCGATGTGCTGGCATCCACCGATGTGATCGACCGGCAGGAAGTAAAGGACTTGGTGCCTTTTAACCATCTGCGTAATTCCCGCGCTGACAGCGGCATGAATTACTGGACGAACTCCGGCTTTGAGGTGGATGCGGAAAACGGCGTTTCCGGTACGGCTTCCTTCAAGGCAGAGGGCGTTTTGGGTATGACAAAAAGCCTGACACAGACGGTCTACCCGGCCAGCCGCCGGAGTTATACCTTTTCAGCGCAGATTGCCTCGGAGGATTTGCAGAAAGGCCCCAGCGGGCAGGTCGGCATCGAAGTAATCTTTGAATATGAGGACGGTTCCACGGAAACGCGGTTCATCGACCTCTTTTAATATAGAAGGGAGCGGCCTATGGCTTCTTTTTCGCAAACTGCCACCGACCTGTCCCCTAAGGGGTACGGGCGGCTGCGTTCCATCACCATCCGGCTTTGTATTACGGATTGCACCGGCAAGGTGTACTTCACCGACATTATGGTGCAGGGTGGCTCCATTGCTACCGGCTGGGTGGGCCATCCCAGCGAAATCCAGTGGACGCTGGACGGCTAAGGAGGCAGATATGGCGGCGGAATTTACTCGATTTTCAGAAACAATTTTGACAAAACAGGATCAGCGGGTGGTAAGCATCACCGTGAAGCCGATGATTTCTGATTGTACAGGCCGGATTTACTTCACCGACCTGATGGTACAGGAAGGCGACCGGCTCACAGGTTATGTGATAAATACAGAAACAATTCTGCAAAAATACCGGGAGGATGGCTCCATTGTTCCTCCCCGTTTCTACAACGGCGTGGTGCGCTCGGCGGAAACGGTGGTGCTGTTCAACCTCGGCAACGACGCGAATCTGACGGTTTCCGACATCCTATCTCTACCCGGTGCAGGACATGGCGGCGGGCAGCATTTCCGTGGCTTTAGGCGCGGGCGCACACAAGGCAGCTTTCCCTGCTGCGGTAAGTGCCGGGGATGAGCTGGCCCTTCTGGCTTCTTCCCGGAAATGCCTGCTCAACGGAAGCCCCGCGGAAAAGCGCGGCTTCTTTCAATACACGGCTGCCGGGGACAGCAAGCATCCGGTGACAGTAGAGGAGCATAAATCCGCCCGGCTGTTGTTTGAATTTCAGGAAATGCAGGAAGGCGGTGATCGGTTTTGAACCGGGACTATCTAAAAGGAAGGCGGTGCATGGTCTGGTCGTTCATGCAGAACGCTCGGATGTACGAGGCTTTGCGGGACTATGGCGACCGGCTGGATACGGTGGGGATTTTTACTTTTGAGGTGGATGCCACCGGGACGCTCTCGGAAACTGGCACAAGCATTTCCTCCATGATGACCTACATCAACAAGTGGACGCACATTCACTGGATGCTGACCGTGATGAACCACGGGACAGCCAGTATTTTCACGGCTCTGCGCAATAACACAAACGGAGCAAAAGATAAGTTTTTAACGGAGCTGGTGCGCATCATGGAAAAATACCCGTGGTGTGCCGGAGTGGACATTGATTTGGAGCGCGGCGGCGGATATGAGAACCGGGAAGCGGCAAACTCCTTATTTCAGGCTATTTACCAGACGGTCAAAGCCTATGATTCCTCCAAACTCGTCAATATCTGCCTGCCCGGCATGACCGGCGTTCAGGGCAGTGTGGGCGGGGAAAACTGGTGCGTCTATGCCGACCTCAACCCGTACTGCGACACGGCTTCTATTATGTCTTATGGAATGGCGTGGGCAGGCAGCGCCCCCGGCCCCGTATCTCCCCGGAGCTGGTTGGAGGGCATTTACGATTACGCGGTCACGGCGATGTCCCCGGAAAAGATTTTCATGGGCCTGCCGGGATACGGCTGGAACTGGCAGATATACGACACCCCGGAGAACCTGGGCGAAACCTACCGGGGGATTTCCAACACCTACTATGCCGCCAAGCTCTGGATGACTGGCGGCTACAACTTTACCGGGGATGCGCCGCCCCAGCCCATGATCCCCATTATTGCCTATTGGGACGATGTAGATATGGTGCCGTGGGCGCTTCCGCAGGTATATGACTACATGGAAGGATGGGATGCTTCCTCGGTAACTTCGCCCCTGCAGCAGGAAGTCTATAACCGCAGGCGGTATCTGACCTGTTACGGGAAGGAGCAAAAGACCTCCTTCGGCACAATCTACATTGACCGTGGCGGCGGCACACCGGATTCCTACACCGGGCTTGCCACTGTGTCCGATTACATGACGGTTCTCGGTGAGGGCGCGACAGCAACCTTTCATTTTACGATTGAGCAGGCTGGCACCTATGACATAGCGGTACGGCTTGCTTTTCCTTTTTGGGATAAAAACGCGCTGAATGTGGCTGTGGACGGAAGCTCAAAGACCTTTTCGGAGAGCCGCCTGTGGTGGCCATACTGGCGGCGCACCTGCTGGCTTTCCTTTGCTTCCGGCAGGAGCCTCTCCGCAGGCAGCCATACGCTTACGATCAGCGGCGGCGTTCCCGGTGTACAGTTTTACGGTTTCCGGGTATGCAGCAGCTTTTCTGAGGAACCGTCTGCCGGAGAGGCGGCGTTTACCCTCTCACCCCGGCAGTTTCTGGACGTGAACGGCCAGCCAGCCACACCAGACAAGGGCTTTAAACTCACCTGTGAAATGCTCCGGCGAAAACCGGATTCGGCGCTGGTATGGTATGAGGACTTCCGGGATGATACCCCTCTGCCGGACAGCTACTGGATGACGCTCTCCGGGGAATGGTCGGTGTGGAGGGAAAGCTACACCACCGAGAACCGGCCATATTCCTTGCTGGAAGGCTCCGGCAAGCTGGCATGGAAATATGATGGATTCTCCGACCTGCATATCCGGGCGCGGGTGGGTTTTCCACAGAATGGCGGCGGACGGGCCGGGGTATTCCTTGGAAACCTGTTCTGCTGCTTAAACTACGATACTCAGCGGGTGGAGCTATACCAAGGCTCCACGCTTTTGGGGAGCTACTCCACCAGCTTTTCCAAGACCCCGGATGCGCAGCTCCACAGCGATCCGACCGTCTATACCATTGAGATGCGAAAGCGTGGGAGCAAGGTCCGGGTGTATTCCGGTTCCAGCTACACCCTGCGGTTTACCGCAACGGTGAGCGCCACCTCCGGCTATGCGGGGATACAGGCGGACAATGAGATCGTCTGCGACCTGCTGCGGGCCGGTGATGCCTGGGCTTATGAACCCTATGAGTGTTTTGACGTGGTGTATCCGGACGGGGTGCGCACCAGCTTCGGGCGGATCGCCCGCTCTGGCGTGACGTGGGACGAGGAATTTCAGATTTTCTCAGTGAACAGCGACGTGGATGAAGGCTCCACCCGCAGCGAGGATATTTCCCTCGACTATGATTTCTTTCATTCCCACCTGCTGGAAATTTCCTGCGGGAATGATTACACAGCCAGGGTGATCCCACGGGATATAAACGTCTGGACCGCCCGGCTGTTCTTGGGCGACGCGGACGGTTTTTCCATTCTGTATTATCAGGACGTGGATTCGCTGGTATATTGGGCCAACGAGGCTGCTTACCGGTGGGGCCTGCGCGGCATTGCGATCTGGTCTTTAGGACAGGAGGATATGCGGCTGTGGGAGGTCATGCCGAAACAAATCGAATAAATCATGGGAACTGGCGACTGCCCTGCGGGGCGGCCGCTTTTTTCAAGTACACAAACCATTTCAAGAAACGGAGGTATCAACATGAAGGAACTTTGGAATACGGCGCAGGTGATCTTTGCGGCAATCGGAGGATGGCTGGGCTATTTCCTGGGCGGCTGCGACGGGTTGCTCATCGCCCTGGTGGTGTTCGTGGCGGTGGATTACATCACCGGCGTGATGTGCGCCGTCTCGGACAAGAAGCTGTCCAGCGAGGTGGGCTTTAAGGGCATCTGCCGGAAGGTGCTGATCTTCCTGCTGGTTGGAATCGCCAACATCGTGGATGTACAGGTCATCGGCACAGGCTCGGTGCTTCGCACGGCAGTCATCTTCTTTTATCTCTCCAATGAGGGCGTGAGCCTGCTGGAGAACGCGGCGCACCTGGGGCTTCCCGTGCCGGAGAAGATGAAGGACATCCTGGCGCAGCTCCATGACCGGGCGGAAAACACAGAAAGCGAGGGAAAATAACTATGGCTTATACGAACAGTTCACTGGTATCTTACACAAAACTCAGCCCGAACCACTCCGGGCAGCGGACGCACTCCATCGACCGCATCACGCCCCACTGTGTGGTAGGACAATGCTCTGTGGAAACACTGGGGAATATCTTCCTGCCGGTTTCCAAACAGGCAAGCTGCAACTACGGTATCGGCGAGGATGGCAGAATCGGAATGTATGTAGAGGAAAAGAACCGCTCCTGGTGTTCTTCTTCCAATGCAAACGACCAGAGGGCTATCACCATTGAGTGCGCGTCCGATACGGCTGAGCCGTATGCCTTTAAGGATGTGGTCTACCAGAAGCTGATCACCCTCTGCGCGGACATCTGCAAGCGAAACGGCAAGAAAAAGCTCCTGTGGCTGGGAGACAAGGACAAGACGCTCTCTTATGAGCCGAAGTCGGATGAGATGGTGCTGACCGTCCACCGCTGGTTTGCCAACAAGTCCTGTCCGGGAAACTGGATGTATGCCCGGATGGGTGATCTGGCGGAAAAAGTTACGGCACAGCTTGGCGGCGGGATCTCTGGGAACACAGAGACGGAGCATCCCGAAAAGCTGACAGAAGGCTATTACCGTGTCCGCAAGACATGGGCGGACAGTAAGACACAGAAAGGCGCATACAAGATCCTATCCAACGCCAAGAGGTGTGCCGACAGCAACCCAGGTTACAGCGTGTTCGACGATAACGGGGTCAATATCTACTCGCCGGGCGGGGCTGCTTCTGCGCCGTCCGAAGATGTGCCGTTTCTTGTCCAGGTCAGCATTTCTGACCTGAATATCCGCAAAGGGCCGGGAACGGACTATGCCAAGACCGGTAAGTTTACAGGAAAAGGCGTATTTACCATCATGGAGGTCAAATCCGGGCAGGGTTCCACGGCTGGCTGGGGCCGGCTGAAATCCGGCGCGGGATGGATTTCGCTTGACTATACATCTAAAATTAAATAACCAAACTGCTGAATGCCCATCGAGCCATAACCGCTCGGTGGGCATATTTTTTTCGGCCAAAATTCGCTCTTCTGTCCAGATGGGTCATTGAGGGTAACCCTCGGAATGGAGGAACCAAAATGACCCATCAGCAAAAAGAACAGATAACTGCCCTACGCTCCCAGGGCTATGGATATGCAACCATTGCAAAGGCGATAGGACTGAAGAAAGATACCGTTGTAGCATTCTGCCGTAAGGTGGGGCTGACCGGCACGAAGGCCGCAGATAACAGCCGCATTGAACTGGACGCCGGATTTTGCCCGCAGTGCGGCGCTCTGCTTACGCAGACTCCCGGCAGAAAGCGCGTCAAGTTCTGCTCCGATAACTGCCGTACCGCTTGGTGGAATGCACATCCTGAAAAGGTTAACCGCAAGGCCGTATACCACTTTACTTGCGCTCACTGCGGAAAGCCCTTCACCACCTACGGCAATGCAAAAAGAAAATACTGCTCTCACGCCTGCTATATTGCAGACCGCTACAAAGGCGGTGACGGGCATGAGTGAGGATAAATTCCGCTCTGAAATGAGCTACCTTGCCGCCCTTTCCATCGCAAAGAATCTCAGGGAAAAGGGGCTTCTGAGCGAGGAGGAATATGCCGTAATTGATACAAATCTGCGGGCTGAGTTCTCGTCGTCTTTGGGTACATTATTATCGGAAAACGACTTGATATAATTGGCTTTCAGAGTGATATATAGTGTCGGAAAGGAGTGATTTCATGCGGATTGTAAATAAAATCGAAGCGAAAACACCGCAGATGCCGCGCCGCAAAAGGGTCGCTGCCTACGCGAGAGTCTCAATGGAGTCCAAGCGGCTGCAGCACTCCCTTTCGGCACAGGTCAGCTTTTACAGCAGTTTGATACAGAGCAACCCCGCCTGGGAATATGTGGGCGTATATGCCGACAATGGAATAACCGGAACCAAAGCCGAAGCCCGCGAAGAGTTCAATCGGATGATTGCCGACTGCGAAGCCGGAAAAATCGACATTGTTCTGACAAAGAGTATTTCCCGTTTCGCGCGCAACACCGTTGACCTGTTGAATACAGTGCGCAGGCTCAAGGAACTGGGCGTTTCCGTGCAATTTGAAAAGGAGCGCATCGACTCCCTCACCGAGGACGGCGAGTTGATGCTGACCCTTTTAGCATCCTTTGCCCAAGAGGAGATACGCAGCCTGTCGGACAACGTCAAATGGGGTACCCGGAAACGATTTGAAAAAGGTATTCCCAATGGTCGCTTTCAAATCTACGGGTACCGCTGGGAGGGCGATCATCTGGTTGTCCATGAGGAGGAGGCAAAGATCGTTCGGCTCATCTACGACAATTACATGAATGGTTTATCAGCGGAAACCACAGAGAAGCAGCTTGCCGAGATGGGTGTGAAATCCTATAAGGGCCAGCACTTCGGCAATACCTCTATCAGACAGATCCTCGGCAACATCACTTATACGGGCAACCTTCTGTTCCAGAAGGAATATGTGCAGGACCCCATCAGCAAGAAAAGCAAAATTAACCGTGGGGAGCTGCCGCAGTATTTCGTGGAGAACACCCACGAAGCCATCATCCCGATGGAGGTCTACCAGGCGGTGCAGACCGAGAAAGCGCGCCGCCGGGAGCTTGGGGCTTTGGCAAACTGGAGCATCAATACCTCCTGCTTTACCAGCAAAATCAAGTGCGGTCGGTGCGGAAAGAGCTATCAGCGTTCCAACCGCAAGGGGCGCAAAGACCCAAACGCCAACTATACGATCTGGATTTGTGGGACTCGAAGAAAGACCGGGAACGCGCATTGTCGAAATAAGGATATCCCGGAACCGATGCTCAAAGAAGCCTGTGCTGCGGTTTTGGGACTAGATATGTTTGATGAGATCATCTTTTCAGAGCAGATCGACCGCATTGAGATCCCTGCTCCGAATGAGATGATTTTCTATTTTAAGGATGGCCACATTGTACCGCACCACTGGGAATCCACCATGCGGAAAGACTGCTGGACGGATGAGCGCCGAGCCGCCAAAGGACGGTATGTGCAGGAGCATCAGCTCGGTCCCAACAGTTCCTGCTTCACCAGCCGCATTCGCTGCGACAGCTGCGGCGAGAACTACCGCAGGCAACGTTCACGGCACAAAGACGGCAGCTTTGATTCCGTATGGCGGTGCGCGTCAGGCGGAAAATGCAATAGCCCCAGCATCAAGGAGGAAGTCCTTAAAAACCTCTGCGCTGACGCTATGGGGCTGGAATCATTTGACGAAACGGCTTTCCGTGAGCAGATTGCCTGCATTCATATCGTTGCTCCGTTTCAACTTTCCATCCGCTTCTTTGACGGGCATACCTTTGAAGCGGCATGGGAAAATAAGCGAAAAATGCCCAAGCATACGGAGCAGCGCAAGCAGCATATGCGGGAAGTAATGATACAGAAATGGAGGGAAAAATGTGGCGAAAGTAACGACTATACCGGCGACGATAAGCCGGTTCACGGCAACGCCGATCAATGAAAGGAAAAAGCGCCGCACCGCCGCCTATGCCCGTGTCTCCACGGACAGCGAGGAGCAGCTTACCAGCTACAGCGCCCAGGTGGACTATTATACCAACTATATCAAGAGTCGGGACGATTGGGAGTTTGTTTCCGTATATACGGACGAAGGTATAACCGGTACGAATACCAAGCACCGTGAGGGCTTCAAACGCATGGTAGCGGATGCGCTGGCGGGTAAGATAGACCTTATCGTTACCAAATCGGTCAGCCGCTTTGCCCGCAATACGGTAGACAGCCTGACCACGGTGCGCCAGCTAAAGGAAAAGGGCGTGGAGATCTATTTTGAAAAGGAAAACATCTGGACCTTTGACGGCAAGGGTGAGCTGATGCTTACCGGACAGTTGGGAGATGTTATGAAAGAGTCTGCACAGGCAGGTATTACTTACATTCGTTCCATTGCTTCTGACTATAAAGTTGAGCCGGAATTTTTCCAGGAAAATGATATTCATGTGCATATTCCGGAAGGGGCAGTACCAAAAGACGGACCATCCGCAGGTATTACCATGGCAACTGCAATCCTTTCCGCAATTATTAAGAAGCCGGTAAGGGCAGACCTTGCAATGACCGGTGAGATCACACTGAGAGGAAGAGTTCTTCCGATCGGCGGTTTGAAAGAAAAACTTCTTGCGGCAAAATATGCTAAGATCAAAGAGGTGTTAGTGCCGGCAGAAAACAAACCGGATATTCAGGAATTAGATAAGGAAATCACAGACGGACTTACCATTACCTTTGTAAGTTCGATGAAGGAAGTGCTTAATAAGGCACTGGTATAAAATAAATGGTCAGTCAGTAAAGATTGACCATTTGTTGTGAAAAAAGAGAGGAAATCAATGGTTATTAAGAATGTATCATTAGATATCGTATGCGGTATTACCAGCAAACTTCCGGACACCAACAGACCGGAGGTTGCATTTGCAGGAAAATCAAATGTGGGAAAATCATCGCTGATCAACGGGCTGATGAACCGGAAATCTCTTGCCAGAACAAGTGCACAGCCGGGAAAAACACAGACCATTAACTTTTATAATATCAATGAAGCCATGTATCTGGTAGACCTCCCTGGTTACGGATACGCAAAGGTTTCACAGTCTGAGAAGGAAAAATGGGGCAAGATGATCGAAAGATATCTTCATACATCCAAAAACCTGAAGGCGGTTTTCCTTCTTATTGATATCCGTCATGATCCGTCTGCCAATGATAAAATGATGTATGACTGGATTCTGAACAATGGCTATGAGCCGATCATTATTGCAACGAAGCTTGACAAGCTCAAACGAAGCCAGGTTCAGAAAAATATCAAAGCAATCAAAGAAGGGCTGAAGCTGAGCAAAGATGGCATTATTATTCCTTTCTCTGCTGAGACGAAGCAGGGAAGAGATGAGATCTGGGCATTGATCGATGAATTGACCGGACAGATTCCGGCAGTTACTGAGCAGACCAACTTACAGGAGAAATAATATGGGAATAATTAAGGCGTTCAAGCT